>Ga0209691_1000116_pt1 | contig 55943 bp, 41 predicted proteins | sample YNPMSBMetaG_FD_187120 | JGI IMG/M metagenome (GOLD analysis project Ga0209691, IMG submission 187120) | Anoxygenic and chlorotrophic microbial mat microbial communities from Yellowstone National Park, USA - YNP MS-B MetaG (SPAdes) (version 2) ... | reverse complement strand
CTGGAGGTTTATCGTTTGCGGACGGGGGTGAGTTGGTATGAGGCGAAGTTAGCTCTGCTTCGGGAAGCGATAAGAGCTTTTCTGGCTCATCCCACCTATGACCTCAATCCAACTGCGTAAGTCCTAAGCTAAAGACCCTGCGCGAAAGTGGATCCCATTGTACGCCAGATGGGTTGTTTGTATGCGGTAGGAGCTACTTTGTATGGGAAGCTAAGAACTGGGTACAGGAACTGTACCCTTCGCCCTTCGCGGATCGCGTCTGGGATTTTGCATGGCTGCTAGCGAAGCAGGCAGACTACAATGGTCATTCGTATGACTTATCCGGTTTCATCATCTCGTGGTGGGAGCGCGAGAATGGAATGGATGAAGCTTTGGCAGAAGTGCGAGAATGTGTATATCCACTACATGTAGAACTGGTCATCACCAAAGACGTATTGCCTGAATGCATTGAGGGCCAATATGATTGGTACCTGAGTCTCATCGACAGGAAACGGCAAAACATTGACCGGTTCTTCGATGTCCTTCTTGGAAGATAACGAGCCAACAGCTCGCGGCTCTTATCCAACTCAGCAACGACAAAACCAGCCTGCGTCTACTCTCTCTGAGGGTGGGCAGATGTTTCCAGCATCTCGGCAGAGGCGCCTAAACGTTGTCCCGACTTCGCCAATAACAGCCGTTCGTGTAATTGCGCAAATTAGGCGAGCATCTCCTCTTCACTGAGGTGCGCAAGCCGTTCCTGCCGCGCCTGCTGAGCTTCATGCTGGAGCTGTACGCAGTCAAACTCTTTCGTTTTGCTCATCATCGATGAGTACCTCCACAGGCGTGGCTGCAAAAGGTATCGGTTATCTCCACATGTCCCAGATGAGTCTTGCCAGAATGGCTGCTACTGCCCACAGGAAGAACTTGCGGATGAAGGGACTGCCCCGGCGCATTGCCAGCCGACTGCCCAGCCAGCCGCCCAGCACGTTCGCCGGGGCAAACTGCGGAAACAGCAGAAGGAGCGCGGGTATCTGGATAAGTCCGCCACCGCCCAACATGGCTTCAGAAAAGCCTGCGCTCCCTAGTGCCAGTGCATCGGTACATCATAGAGCAGGGGTTTTTCAGGAAGCGGCGACATTCTCCGCGCATCCCGTGCGGCTATCAGGCAGCACAAATCCGAAACGGCTACCCACGTTCAGTTCGCTCTCCACCCACACGCGCCCTCCATGCGCTTCTACCAGATGCTTCACGATGGACAGCCCCAGCCCGGTTCCCCCTTTGGCACGGCTGCGTGCCTTGTCCACGCGGTAGAACCGCTCGAAGATGCGCTCGAGATGTTCATTGGGGATGCCGATGCCGGTATCCTCTACCACAATCTCGCTTCCCTCCGGTACCTTTCGTGCGGAAATGCGTACCTGCCCACCTCGCCGGTTGTATTTTATCGCGTTGTCTATCAGGTTCCACAGAATCTGTTCCAGCTGGTCCCTCTGCGCACAGACCATAAAATCCTCCGGCACATCCACCACCAGCGTCACCTGAACCTCTTCCGCCTGCGCCCGGAGTTGGTCTACCAGAGAGTGCACCACACCGCTCAGGTGGATTTCCTGCGCTTGGGGAATGGGACGCGCCTCCGCCTTAGCCAACACCAGCAAGTCATCGGTCATACGAGTCAGGCGTTCCGTTTGCTGCACGATCGTGTTGAGGAACTTTTGTTGAATCGCAGGTTCATCCGGCGGCGATCCCAGCAGGGCTTCGGCGTTGGCGCGGATAGAGGCAAGCGGTGTGCGCAGCTCATGCGAGACGTTGGCGACAAAATCGCTGCGAATCTGTTCCAGCCGGCGCAATTCGCTGACATCGGTCATCACCACCAGATAGTTCGATCCAGCAGCCTGGGGTGCAGTGGGCAGAGGCAGGATGCGCACAAACACCGTTCGACGATAAGGATGTGGAAATCGGAGCTCCGCATGTTGCGGTCGCTGAGTCTGCACGCAGCGGCTCAACAACAGGTGGAGGTCGTAACACAGGGTGCGCTGCAACAGGGTCTGCCCCAGTACTCCTCTCCCCAGCAAACTGGATGCGGCGGGATTTGCCGAGACGATGGTACCTTCCGCCGTCACCAGCACCACCGCTTCCTGCAGGGATTCCATCGTGTAATGGAGCAACGAGCGGTAATGCTGAACTTCGGCTGAGAGCTCCTCGCATCGCCTCTGGAGGGGAGATGTTTGTTCCACGAGACGGCGCAATCGCACCATCAACACCATGACTGTGATGCCCAGAGCCAGCACCAGCAGCCACGGCAACCACGCTATCATCTGTCATCCCCGAAACTTGTAGCCAACCCCACGCACTGTTAACAGATACTTGGGCTTGCGCGGATCAGACTCGATTTTTTCCCGTAACCAGTGGATATGCACATCGACCGTACGCTCTTCGATATATCTTTCCTCACCCCACACGCGGTCCAGCAGGGTTTGTCGGGAGAACACCTGCCCAGGGTGCTCCATCAGAAATCGCAGCAGGTCAAACTCCTTCGGTGAGAGGGAGAGTGGAGTGTCTCCCAGGCGGACTTCATGGCGATCCACGTCGAGGCTCAGTTCATCCGCCTTCAACACATTTCCCGCCACCAAAGCAGGCGTTTTCGTCCGCCGCATCACCGACTTGATGCGTGCCATCAACTCCCTCATGCTGAACGGTTTGGTCACGTAATCGTCCGCGCCGATTTCCAGCCCCACCACGCGGTCTGTTTCTGCCCCTTTCGCCGTCAGCATGATGATAGGGACGTTGCTGCGCTTGCGCAGAATCTGGCACACTTCGAACCCGCTGCGCGTGGGCAGCATCACATCCAGAACCACCAGCTCCGGGTTCTGTTCGTGAAAAAGCCGCAGGGCGTCCTCCGAATCGGTAGCGGTGACGACCTCAAACCCCTCACGCTGCAGGGCATACTGCAGAGCGTCCAGAAGCGGCTGCTCGTCATCGACGACAAGGACTTTCATCTGCCCTCACCCCTTGTCCGAAGGGGTTTACTCTGCGATAATCTCCACGTTGGCACGGGGAACGACCACGTGCTTGCCGTCCTCCACTTCTGCTTCCAGCACACGCACCATCGCGCCCGTCGGTATCTCCACCAGCTGTGGCGGCAGAGCGGTTACCGTCGCCAATTTGCCGAAGTACGGCTCGCGGATGATTCGCACGTGACTGCCATTCTCCAACACCTGCGCTTCGAATGCGGCACGCGGCAGAGGCTCGTTTGCCAGCTCGGGACGCGGCACAATCACCTCCGGACGAATGACTCCTGCCCGAATCTGCGTTGCGCCGTTGAGGGACGCCATCCTGCCCTCCAGACTGCGCAGCAGGTCGAAGGTGCGTTGCGCCATGCGTATCTCACCAAAGCCTTCGGTAAGGATCAGTGTAAGCGGGATGTCCTCGTGCCCCGTGATAGCCACACCGATGTCGTAGCCCAGAAACTCCACCAGGTCGGTATCCAGCGTGCCGCCAACCACAATGCCCACCACACCCATCTCACCCGCCTTGCGCAGGGCAGAGCCGGAAATAAAGCTGCCCCCCACAATCACCTTGCCAGCAAGGTCGGGAGTGACCATATCGTCGGTAATGGGCTGCTCAGGGCTATCGACGACTACCTTGATTTCGCCCAGACGCTCACCACCCACGCCAAAGATACCCTGCACCAGCGAGCCGTGCGTTTCCACTACCACTCCCTCTTGCGGGATGACTTCCACCACCTTGCCCGCAATGTAGGCTGTCACTTCCAGTGGAGTGGGCTTCTCGCGGATGCCGACGTGTCCGGAGACTTCGGAGATGAGATCTACCGTGCCTTCAATGGGCGATTTCACCTCGCTGCGGAATAAACCGAACAACCCTCGCGACTCCGCCAGTACCGTGCCCACCTGCACGGTATCGCCCACCTTCACTTTAAGCATTTTAGGCAGTTCATCCGGCTGCACACCCAGCTGTTCTGCCACCCGCACCGTTTGCATGATGCCCGGAATCTCCGCCCGGGCGACAACCGTGTCCGGCATCACCTCCTGCCCTTCCTGCACCGTGACCGTTCCCTTCAGGGGCAACCGCCGCGTTTTACGGATAAGGGCATGAGAGCTGACCGCCAGACCAGGAGTATAAGCAGTTCCCAATACCACAACCTCCGGAAAGTGAGCAATTTAACCATATGCTAGTGTATCGTGAGAGAGGCGGTGTGTCAAGTCAGATGTTGCAGGGTGATTGTTAAGATTGTTAAGAAAGCGTTATCGCCCCTCGTGCCGGGTGACCTGCTGCCCGTCGTAGGTGAAGACCATGACGTCACCATCCACCACTGTTTCCAGATGCACGGGACGGTTCCAGATGGTGTAGATGTTTTTCAGTGCACGCAGGGTGTAGTCCATGTCCAGCGGCTTGCCGTCATAGTGATGCTTCAGGTAGAGTTCACCGCGCCGCGCATAATCGCCATCCTCCACAGTCACCACCGGCACGCCGAAGTTGGTCATCGAGTCCAGCAGGGCATCGCGCACCTTCTCCCAATCGGTCTCCTGCACGCGCCAGACCAGCTCGCCGTCTACCTCTTCCAGCTTGTAGGTGTACATGTCCAGTTTCTTGACCAGCCCCTCGGTCAGGTATTTGCGCAGGAAGGTAACGTCGCACTCCATCTCGCGCACTTCCAGCAGCTTCTGCCAGCCCTCTCCAACGGGGCGCCGTCGGGGTCGTTGTAGCCAGTCGGTTTCCGGTTCCTCGTCTTCTTCAGGAGGCTCGCCGTTCCAGCGTCGCTCGATGTCGCGCAGAATCTGGTAACCTACGTAGTAGGGGTTCAAACTCATACGCGAGCCGGGCGATAGCACGCTGGAGTGCATCCGCCGAAACTCGATATGCTCCGCGGGCGTCAGTGGCAACGCCTCCAGCACGCGCTCGTGAATCAGCGATGCCCAGCCCTCGTTCATGATTTTAGTGCGGATTTGCGGCAGGAAGTAGAGCATCTCCTCTCGCACCATGCCGATGATGTCGCGCTGCCAGTCTTCCAGGTCGCGGGCATAGTCGCGCAGGAACAGCAACAGGTCTTTCTCCGGTTCCGGCGGGATGCGCCTTGTGGTCGGCGGCTCTGGGGTTTCCACCCGCCCGAGAAGGTCATCGAACTCACTGCTGGGGCGAGTAAGTGTCGGCTTTTGCTGGGCGTATTTTTCAGGGGTGCGCCGGCGGTAGGTGGGTTCCACCGGGTCGATATGCTCTTCGATGCTCAGCACCGCGTCCAGAAACTGTTCCACCTTCTGGGGACCGTATTCCATCTCGTACTGGCGGATGCGGTCGGCATGAAGACGGGCGCGTTCTACCATGCGCCGGTCGGTATGCGCGAAGTAGGTGTTGTTTTTGAAGAAATCGGAGTGCCCCAGCACGTGCGCCACCACCAGCTTGTTGGCAAGCAACGAGTTGTTCTCCAGCAGAAACGCCTGCGACGGGTCGGTGTTGATGACCAGCTCGTAGATACGGGCGATGTTGTATTCGTACATCGTCTTCTGGCGGTGATAATCGCGTCCGAACGTCCAGTGCGAGAAGCGTGCTGGCAAGCCGTACGACCCCACCTCGTAGATGATGTGCGCAGGCACCAGCTCGAAATGCACGGGGAAGGGGTCTAAACCCAGCTCGTGCACCTTGTCCCACGCCTGCTCGATGAACTTTTCCAGCTCAGCGCGTTCCTGTTGAGTCATGCTGTACTGACCTCCGGGTGTTTGCTGAAGAACCGCTTCAGCGCAGGCCACACGTCCTCCTTATTGGTAATGCGCACCAGCACCACGCGCGGGTCACTGGCGAAACGTTCTTGCAGCGCCTGCCCCAGCGGCGCGAAAGCATCCGCATGTCCCCACAGCTCGTCGGCAATCTCGCCGTAGCCAATCAGGTTGCTGATGGACGCCATCTGCTCGACCAGTTGCACCACCTCGCGGTCGCCCCAGTTGTAACCGTCGGAGAAAAGGAAGGGATAGATGTTCCACTCGCGCGGGTTATAGCGTTTATCGATAATCTCCAGCGCGAGCTTATATGCTTCCGAGAGTTTGGTGCCTCCGGAATCACCCGCTGCGAAGAACTCGTGTTCGTCCACCTCTTTGGCGATGGTATGACAGGTGATAAAGACAATCTCGGTGTTGGTGTATTTGGTGCGCAGGAAGCGCAGCATCCAGAAGTAGAACGAGCGGCAGATGTACGCCTCGAACTCGCCCATGCTGCCCGATACGTCCCGCATGGCGAAGATGACGGCATTGCGCTGCGGCTCGGGCACCACTTCCCACGAGCGGAAGCGACGGTCATCGGCGTGTATCTGGAAGCCCGGTTTGCCTTCCTTCGCGCTGCGCTTATAAGCCTCCATCAGTGTGCGCTTGCGGTCGATGTTGGAGAGCGGTCCCTTGCGGGCGATGGTGTTGAACTGAGTGGTATCCGCCATCACCTGCTTGTTGCCCTTTTCCTGCAGGTTGGGCAGGTGCAGGTCTTCGAACACCAGCTCCATCAGCTCCTCGATGGTGAACTCCGCCTCATAGAAGTCCACGCCGGGTTCGGTTCCGGCTTGCTTGCCCGCGCCCTGCCCTTCGCCCTGTTGCCGTCCCAGGATATCGCCCGGTTGGGTGCCGCCGCTGCCCTGACCCACGCGCTTACCAGCGTTCGGGTCGAAGCGGATGCGCGGCAACTCCAGCCCGCGGATGGGGATTTTCACAATCTTGCCGTCGTGGGCAGTGATGATGTCCTGCTGGCTGATAATCTCGCCCAGATTCTGTTTGATGACCTCTTTTACCTTTTCGTTATGGCGCTGGCGGTCACGCTCCGCGCGATGGTGCAGGTCCCATGGGTCCTGCGAAAGGATAAACGGTGGATGATGCCACATCTGCTTCACCTCTTTCTCTCCCCCGCCCCACAGGGGGCGGAGGAGCAAGTTACCGGTTCAGTAAGGTACCCACGTAGCGCATCACCTCGCTGGCGCACACGGGGCAGTAACCGTGCTCGGCGCACAGGCGGTCTATCACTTCGTTCATCTTCTTCAGCTGTTCTTCGTTAGGCGTGGTCACCGAGGTGGTAATCTTCACCACGTCCTTGAGGTCAGCAAACAGCTTGCGCTCGATGGCTTCCTTGAGCCGCTCGTCGCTGTTGACGTCGAAGCGGACGTTGCGCCGTGCCAGCGAAGCGACGGAACGCAGGATACCCTCACGGAACTCGCGTTTGGCGTTCTCCGAGATGCCAATCTGCTCCTCGATGGAGCGCATCAACTTCTCGTCGGGTTCCATATCCTCGCCGGTGATGGGGTCTTTCACCTTGGTGCGGTTGCAGTAAGCGTCCACGTTATCCAGATAGTTGTCCAGCAGGGTCTGCGCCGCTTTCTCGTACGAGTAGACGAATGCTCTCTGGATCTCTTTTTTGGCGATCTCGTCGTACTCTTTGCGCACCTCGTCGATCAGCCCCAGCAGCTTACGCTTCTCTTCCTCGTTGCTGGTATATTCCGCGAGACCATCGCGCAGGCTGCGCAGCACGTCGATAGGCGTGATGCACGACTTGCCACTGCGGGCAATTGCGCTGGAGATGCGGTTGATGATGAAGCGCGGCGACACCCCCTGCATTCCTTCATCGGGATACTCTTCCTGCAGCTCCTTCAGGTGGCGCTGGTCCCATTCGCCTACCTGCTTCTCGCCGTCATAGAGCTTCATCTTGGTCATCAGGCTCAAGCCGCTCTTCTTGGAGGGCTTCAGGCGGCTGAGCACGGCGAACATGCTCGCCACGTGCAGGGCATGCGGCGCGATATGCACCTTTCTCAGGTCCACGCCGTCCTCCTGTACCTCGCTCTGGGCAATGAGCTTCTCGTAGATACGCACCTCATCGCTGACGCGCAGGTTGTAGGGCACTTTGACCACGAAGATGCGGTCAATCATTGCCTCGTTCTCCTTGTTGGAGAAGTAGGCATTGTACTCGTACTCATTCGTGTGAGCCAGCACGACAAGATCGCAATAGATGAGTGCGAACCGGGAGGCTTTAATCATCTGCTCGCCAGCAACGGTGTTGAGCTCATACAGGAACCGCTTGTCCGCTTTGAGCATTTCGATGAACTCCATAATGCCGCGGTTGGCGATGTTCAGCTCGCCGTCGAAGTTGTACACGCGCGGGTCGCTCTCCACCCCGATTTCGGTCAGCATCTGCAGGTTCACGCTGCCCGTCAGTTCCGACACGTCCTGCGACTTGGGGTCGGAGGGCTTGAAAGTGCCGATGCCGATTCGGTTGCGCTCGGAGAAGAAGATGCGTTCGACGGGCACCTGGTCGATCTTGCCCTGAAACTCCTCCTTCAGTCGCCAACGGCACACGGGGCACAGGTCGCCCTCGATGTAGATGCCGAACTGTCGGCGGAAATCTGCCCGCAGGTCTTCGGGGATAAGGTGGAGCGGTTCCTCGTGCATGGGACAGCCTTTAATGGCGTAGACCGCGCCCTGCTCGGTACGCGAATATCGCTCCAGCCCGCGCTTGAGCATGGTCACGAGCGTGGACTTGCCTCCGCCCACGGGACCCACCAGCATCAGGATGCGCTTGCGCACATCCAGCCTTTTGGCGGCAGGGGCAAAGTATTCGTCCACAATCTGCTGCAGGGCCTTATCCAGCCCGAAAATCTCCGAACGGAAGAAGCGATACTGCTTCGGACGCCCTTCCGGTTCGTCTACCCCCGCAGCCATAATCATGTCGTATACGCGGGCGTGCGCCAGGTCTGCCACCTGCGGGTTTTTGGTGACAATCTCCAGATATTCCGCGAACGTGCCTTCCCAGTATAAAGACTGTTCGCTCTGACGCAGCTCCTCAGCCTGCTTCAGGAAATCGTATGGCCTCATGTTTTTTCCCGTCTCCTTCCTGCTTGGATTGCCAGTAAAGCAAAACGCCTCGTGCTGCGGAGGTCACACACGAGGCGCTCATGGGACGGGCACAGAGAGGTCAGCCGTCGGGAGGCTTCGCCTCCGCTACAGTGCTTCCCTTGGCGCCTGTAGGTGTGTCCTCTGCAGCATGGATAAGGTCAACTGGCTCCTTCTGGGTATCCTCTGGGTTGCTCAATTTTTGTCTCCAACAAACTTTCGTTGCACAATGTTCTGTTTAGTAGACTGTGCCGGACATGTGAAAGTTCCGTTTTCGTAGAAACCAGCAGCGGCAGTCACGCACACAGACAACAGGATTATACCTGTTTTCTACTGTATCTTAATTATTGGTGCAAAGTTTGTCAATCCTTTAGAAGCATTTTCCGGTAAAAGTGCAGATGCGTCCGCCCCTGTAACACAGGGGCGGACGATGGGCTATTTACCCGCTCCGGGACGTGGGCGGATGCGGCGCCTGCACCGCCTGCGCGGTGGTCTGGATGGTGGTGGCGTGCACGTCTGCGGCGCGGTGCACCTCCGTCTCGCCCAGCTTCTCCGCAATCTCTTCGGGACGGTCGGCAATGCGCATCATCTCATCCTTGTCGATGATACCCTTGCGATACAGCGACAACAGGAACGAGTCCAGAGTGCACATGCCCCACTGTTGCCCGGTCTGGATGGCGGAGTAGATGCTATAAGTCTTGTGGTCGCGGATCATGTGTTGGATGGCGGGCGTGCAAATCATCACCTCGAACGCTGCGACGCGCCCCAGACGGTCGATACGCGGCAGCAGCTGCTGTGAAATCACCGCCACCAGGTTAGTGGAGAGCTGCACGCGAATCTGCTCCTGCTGGTCCAGCGGGAACACGTCGGTGATACGGTCCACTGTCTTGGCGGCGCCCGTGGTGTGCAGGGTGGAGAACACCAGGTGTCCGGTTTCTGCCGCCGTGATCGCCGCCTGGATGGTGCGCAGGTCGCGCATTTCGCCCACTAGGATTACGTCTGGGTCCTCGCGCAGGGCGCGCACCACGCCGTCGGCAAAGGTCGGCACGTCCACGCCCACCTCGCGCTGCGAGATGATGGACTTCTTGGGCGCATGGTAGTATTCGATAGGGTCCTCGATGGTGATGATGTGGCAGTCACGATGGGTATTAATCCAGTCAATCATCGTTGCCAGAGTGGTTGTTTTACCCGAACCGGTTGGTCCGGTAATCAGGATAAGCCCGCGCGGTTCGTACAGTAGGTCGATCACCTCGCGTCCCAGCCCCAGGTCCTCGAAGCTCAGCATCTTGTAGGGGATCAGACGCAGGTTCATGGCGAGCGTGTTCTTTTGCCAGTACGCCGCCACACGGAAGCGCGCCTTGTTTTGGTGCGAGATACCGAAGTCGGTGCTGCGGTCGGTCTGCAGCTCCTCCCAGTTGCGATCGGGGCAGATCGAGCGCACCAGGCGTTCGGTATCTGCCGGGGTGAGAACGTCAAACTGCTGTAGCCGATATAACCTGCCATAAATGCGCAGTACCGGTCGCTCACCCGCTATCAGGTGGATATCAGAGGCATCTCGCTCCACCGCTAAATCCATCAGTTTGTCGATAGTGACCATACCAACACCCTCCTCCTTGTTTTTGTCTCCCTCATCGGGGCGGGCTGATGTGCGACTCTCCCCACAACCCCGTAGAGAAGCCATATCGCTGGGCAATGGCGCCAAGAGAACAGCACTCTGCATACACTATAAACGGAAAGCTCGACGTTGTCAAGCGGTTTGCAACCCTGTTTTGGAAAAGGCGTGTCGAAAAGTTTTTCCGCGCCCCCTCCAAACCGTTGACAAATATGTCTGTATGAGATATAATGATGAACGATATATCGGGAAGCGAGGTATACATCTATGAGCGCGTATGAGCAGATGGTCAAGGGCAATACGCCCATGCTCATCCTGTCGCTGCTGGCGGAGAAGCCGATGCACGGTTACGCCATCGCGAAGGAGATTGGGCACCGCACCGCCGACCTGTTGCGCTTCCGCGAGGGCACGCTCTATCCCACCCTGCACGAGTTGGAGCAAAAGGGCTGGATTGTAGGCAAGTGGGAGAGCACCGACGGCGGGCGCGAGCGCAAGGTGTATTCCATTACCCAGCAGGGCTTGCGCGAATTGCAGCGACAGCAGCACGCCTGGCAGCGGTTCCGCAACGCCGTTGAGGCGGTGATGCAGCGAAAGTCTCCACAATCGGCAGAGGGAGGGGTCGAGCTATGTACAACCTGATTGAGGATTATCTGGATAGACTGTGCCTGCCGCTGGTGCGTCGGCTGTCCTACCATGAACGTCAGCGCATCCGTCAGGAGGTGCGCGACCACCTGCTGGAGCGGGTCGATGAACTCAAATCGCAGGGCGTCAGCGACGATGAGGCAGTGGCGGTCGCCATCAAGCAGTTTGGCTCACCCGAGTGGGTGGGCACGTTGTTGCTGGAGAAGCACACGCAGCGTCCCGCCGTGACCTTGTGGCGGGGACTGGTGCTGGCGGGGCTGACACTGGTCACCGCTTTCCTGCTGACGGTGCCACTTGCACAGCCGCTCCTGCCGCCTCGAGCGGTCATGCTACAGGCGGTAGACGCTATGCTGTGGACCCTAGGTGAACTTCCTCGCAACCTGCCAGAGGCACAGCAGCTACAGCGCGTGCTGCAAGAGGCGTGGGTACCATCGGGATGGTCTATGGGAATGCCACCAATAGGCTGGAAGTGGCAACAAGCAGACCCTCCGTTGCGAGCTGTGGAGGAGGTGGTGAACCGACGGTATAGTCGGTGGCTGGGTAAGCGTCTGCGAGACTCATGGTTACTCCGTCGCACGATAGACGTGAGTATTTCAGCTGGCAGTATACGCCTTCCCAAAGACCCCCGACCTTTTGTTAGCGTTTGCGGGGAATTCGGATGCACAGGTTTCCCGCGACAATTTGACTCGCGTGCGGTCGACGATGCGATTCTCAAGTTCGCCCTGCCCTTGCTGGTGCTAGCAACGCTGGCTGGCTGGTTGACTCGCCGCCTGCGCTGGGCGATTGGCGCTTCGGTCGCCGCAGTCGTACTGAGTTTTCCCGCCACTTTGTGGTTGACATATAGAATCTCCTCAGCAGAACCTGCAAGGAGCTACGAACAACTGCCCCTCACGCAGGCGGTGCGTCTCATGGAGGACATCGCTGCCCAGAAGGCAACCCTCATCGGCAAGGCGACGCCGATCCTGTCTGCATCTGAGGCAGGTCTTGCCAGCGATGCCGAACGTCCGCAACTTATCCTGCAGCTGGGGCAGCTCTATCGCCACTACGCGAAACAGTACGAAGCCGCCTGGCAGCGATGGAACGACGCTGGCGCGCTGCAGAAGATGTGGTGGACTTTTTCGTACCATGTCCTGCCAACCTGGTGGAGCATCCCTGTCGGTCTGCTGGCAACAGTGCTGGGCGGCGGCTTGGGCGTGATGGTGCGTGTTTGGGGGTGGCGCATGCGTCACTTCTTGCTTTACCGTTTTGCATAAGGTGCAAAGAAGAACGAAGCCTCCTTCACCTCAGAGGGGCATCCCCCGCCTAGGATGCCCCTTTTTTCAGCAGGAAACAATAACCACCGTTTCCGAAAAGATTACCGAACATTTACAGGAGGTGTATGGAGATGCCACCCGACGCGGGCAACGCGCAGGTCCGTTTCGACGTCATCGGCAGAGCGTGGGGGTTGTATCAGAGCCAGTTGGGAATGTGGATAGCCACCAGCGCTCTTATGCTGATTGTTGGTGCCATCCTGTCTTCCCCTAACTTCGCGATAGGCCTGGCTTCCGAAGGCGGCTCTATGTTCCGCATAGACCCGCTGGGTTTTGTCGTGAATCTCGTGACGGGGACGCTGATGCTCACCGTATCTGCTGCGGTGTTCTATGCCGCGCTGCGGCAGATACGTGAGGGGAGTCTCCGGCTGGAGGCGATGGGCGAGATAACCCCTGTGCTGGGCAAGGTGTTGGTCGCGGCGTTCATTGAGGTGCTACTGACCAGTATCGGTTATGCGCTGTTCATCGTGCCTGGTCTGGTCGTCAGCGGATTGCTGATGTTCGCGCTGCCGCTGGTCGTTGACCAGAAGCTGGAACCGCTCGATGCGATTCGGCGAAGCTTCGACATGCTGAAATCGCAATGGCTGATGGCGACGCTGTTCATCGTGGTGGTTACTATACTGGGATTTGTGGGGCTTATCCTGTGTGGGGTCGGCGCCATTTTCACCATGCCGTTCTACTTTCTGAGTATCGCCCTGCTGTATGACGACTTTGTGCGGGGAGCAGCTGAGGGTTAGAGAGAAACGCGTCGTTCACCATTTCACGCAGAAAGGGGTCTTGTTTGGAGAAGGGACGAGGACTGACATCGGTTCGCGGGATTGTCGCGGGGATTGTGCTGGGTATCGCCGCAGGATTGTGGCTGAACTATAGCGTCACCGAGGCGCATCCGCTCTTTGTCACCGTCTCGTTGGGAGCAGACCTGTTTATCCGCCTGCTGCGCATGATTATTGTACCGCTGGTGATGGCGTCGCTGGTGAGCGCAGCGGCGAGCCTGGATACCCGTCATCTCGGGCGGCTGGGCAGCCTGACGCTGCTGTATTACACGCTGACCACGCTGCTGGCGGCTGGTTTGGGGCTACTCATCGTCCATTTGATACAGCCGGGTGTAGGTGCTGTGCTGCAGTCTGGCGACTTGCCGAAGGAGATTGCCGAAAGAGCCCCCCCGACCTTCACCGACCTCCTGCGCAATCTCATTCCAGCGAACCCTGTGGATGCGATTGCCCGAACCGATATGTTGCAGATTATCAGCTTCAGCCTGATACTGGGCATCGCGCTGAACCTGTTGGGTGAGAGGGGCGCCACCGTCCGCCGTTTCTTTGACGAGATGCTGCAGCTCTCGATGGTGATTGTGGGCTGGGTGTTGCGGTTGCTTCCCGCGGGCGTCGCCCTGCTACTTGCACGCGCCATCGGGCAGGCAGGCGTCGAGGTGTTTGTGCCGCTGGCGAAATACATGGCGTCCGTTCTGGGGGGACTGCTGGTACATGGGTTTGTGGTGCTACCCCTGCTCGTATGGGTGCTGGGAGGGGTATCGCCCTGGCGTTTTCTGGCAGGCATTTCGTCCGCAATGCTGACGGCGTTCAGCACGAGCTCCAGTGCAGCAACATTGCCCATCACGTTGCGCGACGTCGAGCAGAGGCTGCACGTGCCTAGCCATATCAGCCGCTTCTGTATTCCTATCGGTGCGACGGTGAACATGGACGGAACCGCGCTTTACGAGGCGGTGGCGGCACTTTTTATCGCACAGGTGTATGGGATTGCGTTAGACCTGCCGCAGCAGCTGGTGGTGTTGTTTACTGCTACGCTAGCCGCTATCGGCGCGGCGGGCATCCCTAGCGCGGGACTGTTCACGATGGTCATCGTGTTGCAGGCGGTGAACCTGCCGCTGGAAGGCATCGGCATCATTCTGGCAGTAGACCGCGTTCTGGATATGTTTCGCACGATGGTGAACGTCGAGGGTGACGCAGGTGGTGCAGTGATTATGACCAGGCTCACCCATCAAGAGTAAACCGTAGCCCCCGCCCAGTGGGCGGGGGCTACTCTCCGCGATACTACATGTCGTAGTCAGGCGGCGAGGGTGTCTTACTCTCCTTCTTCTCGGGCTTCTCCACCACCAGCGCCTCGGTGGTAAGCAACATGCCAGCGATCGACGCCGCGTTCTGCAACGCCGAGCGCGTCACCTTCACCGGGTCCACGATACCCGCCTTCACCATGTCCACATACTCGCCGGTGAGGGCGTCTAATCCCCAGCCTTTCTCCATGTTCTTGACGCGCTCGACCACCACCGAGCCTTCCAGACCGGCGTTCTCCGCAATCTGGCGCAGCGGCTCCTCCAGCGCGCGGCGTACGATGGCGGCGCCATGCTGCTCATCGGGCGTCTCGCCGATGCCGTCCAGCGCGGGGATGATGTTCAGGTAGGTCACCCCACCGCCGGGCACGATGCCCTCTTCCACTGCCGCGCGCGTCGCCGACAGCGCGTCCTCGAAGCGGTGTTTCTTCTCCTTCAGCTCGGTCTCGGTGGCTGCACCCACCTTAATCACCGCTACACCGCCTGCCAGCTTCGCCAGCCGCTCCTGCAGCTTCTCACGGTCGTAGTTGGACTCGGTTTCTTCGATCTGCTTCTTAATCTGGTTGATGCGCCCCATCACCGCGTCGCGGCTGCCCGCGCCTTCCACGATGGTGGTCTCCTCTTTGGCGACGATGACCTTCTTGGCGTGCCCCAGCATGGACATGTCCACGTTCTCGATCTTGATGCCCAGGTCCTCGCTCAAGAACTTGCCGCCGGTGAGGATGGCGATATCCTCCAGCATCGCCTTGCGTCGCTCACCGAAGCCGGGCGCCTTCACCGCTGCCACGTTCAGTACGCCGCGGATCTTGTTCACCACCAGCGTCGCCAGCGCGTCGCCTTCCACGTCCTCCGCGATGATGAGCAGCGGCTTGCGGGAGTTGGCTATTTTCTCCAGCAACGGTATCAGGTCTTGCGCGTTGGAAATCTTCTTCTCGTGAATCAGGATGTAACAATCCTCCAGCACCGCCTCCATGCGCTCGGGGTCGGTGATAAAGTACGGCGAGATGTAACCGCGGTCAAACTGCATGCCCTCCACCACTTCCAGCGTGGTGGTGGTACCCTTGCTCTCCTCCACGGTAATCACGCCGTCCTTGCCCACCTTCTCCATCGCCTCGGCGATGACCTTACCGATTTCGGGGTCGTTGCCCGCGATGGAGGCGACGTGTTCCACATCCTCTTTGGTGGAGACGGGGATGGCGTGCTTCTTAATCTCCTCCACTGCCTTTTCCACCGCCATCTCGATGCCACGCTTCACGAGGATGGGGTTCCCACCAGCGGCGACGTACTTCAGACCCTCCGCCACAATCGCCTGCGCCAGCACCGTCGCGGTGGTCGTTCCGTCACCGGCAACGTCGTTGGTCTTGGAAGCCACCTCGCGGCACAGCTGCGCCCCCATGTTCTCGAAGGGGTCTTCCAGCTCCACCTCTTTGGCAACGGTCACACCGTCTTTGGTAATGGTGGGCGAACCCCACTTCTTCTCCAGAACCACGTTGCGTCCCTTCGGACCGAGCGTTACCTTCACCGCATCGGCGACGAGGTTCACACCGCGCTCCAGAGCGCGTCGCGCCTCCTCATCATACAGAATCATCTTGGCTGCCATCGTTCACACACCTCCTCTCCGTTGAGATTTAGCCTTCGCGGATGGCGTAAATCTGGTCTTCATCCAGAATGGTGTACTCTTTACCGTCCACTTCCACTTCGTTGCCACCATACTTGGAGAATATCACGCGGTCACCCACCTTCACCGACATCGGTGCGCGGGTGCCATCCTGCAACACACGACCGGGCCCCACAGCCACCACACGCCCTTCTTGCGGTTTCTTCTTGGCGGTGTCGGGCAGGAAGATACCGCCAGCGGTCTTCTCTTCCTCTTCAAATACCTCCACAACGACCTTATCCCCAATCGGTCTGAGCACTGCGTGCACCTCCTCTCACGGCAAATTAGCACTCGGAGAGTTCGAGTGCTAATTCTTAGATACCGCATTTTTCTCACAATGTCAAGGGTAGAGAAGCCACCCCGTCTGCAGGAAGAACCGGCAACCCGTCGAAAATTTTCCGGCAGAGGTGAGAGATGACGCGTTGCAACACCGGCGTGATACCAGCGTTGTTGCTGATGACGATTTTAGTGTTCTCTGGAACATGTACCACCCCGTCCCACGCCAAACCCCTGCGCGCGTTGCTCGTTGTAACGGGCGAGGGGCATGAGACGGATGCCATTTCCTCCGCACTCTCATGGCTGTTGAAACGCCATGACCACATCCAGTTCACCCTTCACAGAAACACAGATGCCCTGTCTTCGCAAGCACTAAAGGACACTGACGTGCTCTTACTTTTTGCACCCGGCGTAACGCTGCAGACGGAGCAACGGCACGCTGTGGAGCAGATCGTGCAGCGCGGCGGTGGAGTGGTCTACTTGCATACCAGCCCCGCGCCCGCTGTCGAAGGTACGATAGGCAACGTGGTGGTAGAGGTGGTGCCGCCGTACCATCCGACGACACAGCATGTGCCTTCTTTCCAGATAACTGACGCCCCTCTACGCAATGAAGGTAGTGTGCCAGCCGGAGTACAGGTGGTCGCCCGCCAGAGAAACGGTCAGCCGCTGGCATGGGTTCAGCAGATGGGCAAGGGCAGAGTATTCGCCACTGCGCTCGGACATACGCCCGCGGCGTGGAGCCACCCGCATTTCCAGAAGATGGTGTTGAACGCCATCTACTGGTGCGCTGGACGCAAGCCTCCGCAGCCGCGTGCGCCTCGCCCGCCAAAGGGGTTCGTCTCCCTGTTCAACGGGCTCAATCTGGAAGGCTGGGGGGAGGTCGGCTCGCCGTGCTGGTACGCGCACGATGGCGTGATTGTATGCACCGGGCAAAGCGAAAGCACGGGCTGGCTGCGCTCGAACCGGATGTACCGCAATTTCGTTCTGCGTTTAGAGTATCGCATCTGTGCCGGAGGCAACAGCGGCATCTTCCTGCGCGCGCCCCACTACGGCAGGAGCTCGCGGCTGGGTATGGAGTTGCAGATACAGGATGACGGAAACGCTCCGCCCAGCAACACCTGCACCTCCGCCGTGTACGGCGTAGTGACGCCGCGCCTGAACCCTGCCAGGTCCGCCAGCGAGTGGAACCAGGTGGAGGTGACGCTGAAGGACAGGCACCTGCGCGTGTTGTGGAATGGTCATCTCGTACACGATATCCACCTCGACGACCCTGCACTGAGCGCAAGCGTAGCGCGCACCCACCTGCTTCACCGTCGTCCAAACTGGGGTTACATCGGCTTGCAGAACCATCGCAGTCTGGTGGAGTTCCGCAACATTTTCCTTAAAGAGATGGATTGAGCTCTGGCGTTCCGCTCGCGGGGAGGCTCGGATGGATGTTCGGCGCACCTAGAGACCACAAGTATACCATCGTATCTCAGTGGATGGCGAGGCTCCTGCCGAGCCGTCACCACCCGAAGTTGCGGCGCGGACGTCTTCTCTCGACAGCGACGCTGTGCGCCAATCCTTACTGCACAATCCATCGTGCAATCATCTGGCGCAACTCGGCTTCGCGGAAGGGTTTGCTTAGATAGTCGTCCATCCCTGCCTTCAGGCACAGTTCGCGGTCGCCTTCCATGGCGTTGGCGGTCATGGCGATAATCACCTGATGGCTGCCTGTTGCCTCTTCCCGCTGCCGGATGAGGCGGGTAGCCTCATAGCCGTCCAGTTCCGGCATGTACACGTCCATGAAGACGATATCGTACCGCTGCTGCGCGGTTTTGTCTAACGCCTGCCTCCCATCTGTAGCGATGTCCACCTCGCAACCTAGCTTCTGCAGCATCCGCACCGCCACCTTGCGGTTGACCTCGTTGTCTTCCACCAGCAGAATGCGCAGCCCTGTGGGCAACGGCTGTTTTTCTACCGATACCGTCTCGGCATGGACAGGTTCGGCAGCGGCCTCACCCACCGGTAACGGCAGATCGACCCAGAAGGTACTGCCCTTCCCCACTTCACTTCGCACGTCGATGCGCCCGCCCATCAGCTCTGCCAGCCGCTTGCAGATGGTCAAGCCTAGACCGGTGCCGCCGTAGCGACGGGTGGTGGAGGAGTCGGCTTGCGTGAACGCTTCGAAGATAGCGCTCAGCCGCTCGGGCGGGATGCCGATGCCGGTGTCCTCGACCGACAGACGAACCCACGCCCGTTCCTCTTCCTGCCCGAGTAACTCCGCCCGCACCACCACCTCGCCCTGCTCGGTGAACTTGATGGCATTATTGACCAGGTTTGTGAGTATCTGGCGCAAGCGCATGGGGTCTGTGCGTACTGCCGGAGGTATGTCTTTAGCCACCTCTGCTCGTAGCACGAGTTCTTTCTCTTGGGCGCGGGGCATGAAGAGTTTGACCGTATCCTGAACCACCTCACGCAGGTCGGTGGGCACTGGCTCCAGCACCATCTTGCCCGCCTCGATCTTGGCAATATCGAGAATGTCGCTGAGGATAGAGAGCAGCAGGTCTGCGCTGGAGCGCAGGGTCTTGAGGTAGTCAAGCTGCTCTTCGTTCAGCGGCGTTCTAAGCAGCAGCTCGGTCATGCCGATGATGCCGTTCATCGGGGTACGGATTTCATGGCTCATGCTGGCGAGGAACTCCGATTTGGCTTGACTGGCTTCTTCAGCCGCAGCTGCGAGCTCCTGTGCTTGTAACAGGGCGTGCTCGAGTTCTGCGTTAAGGTCTGCCAGTTCCATCTCCGCTCGCTTGCGCTCGGTGATGTCGCGGACAACGGCGATGGTATTGCCAGCCTCTCCCGAAGCAAACCGCGCTTCGTAGTGCCGTGTTTCTTGACTGCGGTTTAGTAGTTCGTACTCGAATTGCTGCAGCTCCCCCGTGCGGCGCACCCGTTGAAGGGCATCTTCGATGAGCTGCGTTATTGAGGGCGGTAGCAGCTCAGAAATCTTTTTGAACATGAACACTTCGGGTGGCAAAAGCAAAGATTCGCGACGCTGGGCGTGGTAATCGACAATCCTTCCTTCCGCGTCCAGCACAAACACCATGTCAGGGAACGCGGTCAAAACGCCTCGCAGCCGTTGCTCGCTCTGGCGCAGCGTTTCCATCATCCTAGCGCGCTCCAGAACCCCTTCAGTGAGGTGGGCTGCTACCTGTAAAAGTGTAATGTCCTCTGCCCGCCACAAGTCCGATTCGATGAAGTTGACAAAGGTCATGAACCCTACCAGCTCGTTACCGCGACGCAGGGGCAAAGCGATGATAGAGTTCACAAGCGAGGCTTTGAGGGCGCGTCGCGCGACTTCTGCCTCAGCAGGGAGGTCGTCTGTTTGCCGCACGACGATGGGCTTACCCTCTTGCAAAGTCGGGAACGCCCATTCAACCTGTTCCAATGGCAATTTGTTGGGCGCTACAGGACGGGTGTGGCTGTTCGGGGCGAACCATCGGTGCGACAACACGAAAACGTTTTGTTCCGAGTCCAGCAGCCACAGCCCAGCCTGGTCCGCGCCGCATATCCGCGCGATTTCGGAGAGGCACCACTGCACTGCCTCGTCAAAGTCGGGGTGGTGGATGTAGGTGGATGCAATGCCTGCCAGAGTATGCTCGATATGAAGCCGGTTTTGCAATTGCTGCTCGGCGTGCTTGAGGTCGGTGATGTCGTAAGACACGCCCGTGATGCCCACCACGTTACCACGCTCATCCCGCTCAGGTACAAAGTAGCACTGATACCACAGGTTGCCTAACTGAAGCGTCTGAGTGTGCGCCTCTCCGTTCAAAGCGCGTCGCGCGGCCTCCACCACCTCGGGATAATCCTTGTAAAGCTCCAGTACGTTCTGTCCGACGACCTCACGCGGCGCAAGCCCAAGCCGCGCCAGACCCTTCCCGCCTGAGTAGGTAAAGCGACCGTCGGCGTCCAGTGCGTAGATAACCACTGGCAGATTGTCACTGATGACCTGTAAATGTTGCTGTTGAGTTAGCGCACGGGAAGTGGTTTGTTGATTTTGTCGGAACCTACGCACTAAGAGGGCGAATAACCAGCCTACCAGTGCAGCGAAGGCGATTTGCGTGAGCAACCCGCCTGAACGGAATGGGTCGCCGTGGATACACCTCAGTATCGCCAGCACCGCCACGCCTGCTGCGGTTCCCAGCACGTAATCCGCCCACCTGAATCGGCAGATCGACCACATCGCTGCACCTCACCACTGATTTTTTCCATATCAGGTAACTGATCATAACTTATCTTATCATGCGCGACCTTTGTCGGGCAATGCGTAAGGAATATCGATTTCCGTTCGAGAAACATAACGACGAACTATGTGTCGAAAGGGGGAAGGGAATGGAGAGCAAAACACTCGCCTTTCTGCTCGTGGTGTTGATGGCGACCTCTGCGCTCGCACAGCCCACCGCTGTGGAGGCTCTGGCGCAATCGCCAACACAAATCAACGTCTACTGGCTTCCTCCTGCGGAAGGGGAAGTGCAGTCCTACGTGGTCGTGCGCGACGGACAGTCCATTGCTACCGTGCCTGCTACCACGCGGCAGTATGCGGATGAGCCTCTGCTGCCTGCGCAGACCTACCGCTATCAGGTGATTGCTGTGATGACGGACGGCACGCGGAAAGCCTCCGTCGAGGTATCTGAGCGCACCTTCCGCGAGCTGCCCAAGCGCATTCGCTACCCGCTGGTGGTGGTAGGCGGCACTGCCTCCGGAGTGGGTGCGGCGGTCACCGCCGCCCGCGAGGGGGTTACCGTTGCCCTGCTGGAACAGACCAACCGTCTGGGCGGCATGATCAGCAACGGCGTCAGCCTGACCGATATGCGCAACCCGGCTCGTTCTAACGGTTTGTTTGAGGAGTTCCGTCGCGCCGTTCAGCGTTACTACGGCACCGGCAACGGCATGGCGTACGAACCACGCGTGGCGAACATGCTGCTCAAAGGAATCGTAGCACAGCATCCGAATATTCACGTCTACTTCCGCGTGCGTCCGGTGGCGGTGGAGCGTGAAGACGGGCGCATCCGCGCCGTCATTGTGCAAGATATGCTAAGTGGGCAAAGAGCCGCTTTTGAAGGCGACCTCTTCATCGACGCCACCCTCGAGGGTGACATCGCCGCGTGGGGAGGCGCACCCTTCCGCGTGGGACGCGAGCCTCGCTCACCCGAAGAACCGCACGCCGGGCACATCTATTACGACCGCGCCAACGACCGCATCCTGCCCGGCAGCACCGGCAAAGGGGATAAGCGTATCCCTTCCTATGCCATCCTGCTGGCGGTGAAGGACTACGGACCCGGCGCGGATAAGACCATCCCGCAGCCGCCCTTTTATAACAAGGAGAACTACACCCGCACCCCGCCCTGGGAGAAGACGTGGGCGTACCTTTACGGGCGTTTCCCCGGCGGCAAGTTCGAGATTAACCAGCATCCGCAGGGCAGTAACCTGCCCGGCATCAACTACGATTATCCCACTGCCAGCTGGAAGCGACGCGACGAGATTGCCGAACGCTACAAGTGGCACGCGCTGGGCTACCTCTACTATATCCAGACCGAGCTGGGATTGAAAAACATCGGGCTGGCGGAAGACGAGTACCGCGACAACGGCAATGTGCCGCCGCAGCTGTATGTGCGCGAGGCGCGGCGCATCATGGGGCATGTGCTGATGAATCAGAGCGATGTGTGGAAGGCAAGAGAACGCCTCCGCCCCGACTCCATCGCCATCGGCGACTATCCGATGGACTCGCACGCCGTGCAACCGAAGACCGACTGGGACTCTCCGGATATGGGCGAGGGCGAGTTCTGGCTGGTGAAGTACACCCCGTGGTACCAGGTGCCGTTCGGTATTCTACTGCCCTTGCGGTTGCGGAATGTGCTGGTCTCTACGGCGGTTTCCGCCACGCACGTCGCCTACGGTACGCTGCGCATGGAGCCGGTGCGTATGAACATGGGGCAGGCGGCGGGGGCGGCAGCGGCGCTCGCCCTGCGCTACGGCACCGAGCCCAAACGCATCCCGTCGCGCCTGGTGCAGGAGGTGCTACTGCGTTACGGCGTGTACCTGTACTGGTTCCCCGACGTGACGGCGGAAACGCGTGGCTTTCGCGCCATCCAGTATCTTGCCGCGAGGGGATACTTCCCGGAGGAGCGGTTTGAGCCGGAGAAAATGCTTACCCGCGCCGACGCGGCACGCTGGCTGGCGCATCGCCTGCGGCAGGGAAATCCTTCCCTGCAGTATGCACGTCCTGCGTTGCCCTACGCCGACCTTCCAGAAGACCATCCCGCACGCCCGGCAGCGGAGTTGCTGATAGCAGCAGGCATCATCCAGCCAGAGGAGACCCAATTCCGCCCCGATGCCCCCATCTCGCGCGGGCTATTCGCGCAATGGCTGGTTGGCGTGATGGCGAAACTGGGGCAGTGGGAACCTGCCCCCGCGCAGGAGGCGCGCTACCTGGACGTGTTGCCGGATTCGCCCTTCGCTGCCGCGGTGGCTACGCTGCGCAAGCGCCACATCACCTCCCTGATGTGGGATGGTACAGAAGCCCTGCAGGAGGAGGGGGTGCGCTTCTTCCCCGAAGGGCCCATCACCCGCGCCGACGCCGCGCGCACACTCTATCTCACCGTGCGCGACACCATCTGGCGACCAGAAGATTCCGACTATGTGAGGTGATTACCATGGTGCACCGATTCGCCCTCGTCACAGGGGTCTCGCTTCGCTCTGGTTTAAGGAAAGGCTTGCAATGGCTGACGCTCGCAGCCATGTTGGCAACGGCATGTTTTGCCCAACAACCTGACGACCTACTTGCGCCATACCGACTGGCAACATGGCAAAAAGATGGTAGGACGGCGAAGCGTATAACACTCGAAGTGTTGGGTAGACCGCTTCGCGAAGCCGTCTGGGAGCTGAGTTTGATATCGGGTGTCTCTCTACGCATTTCCAAAGAGTGCGCGCAATGGCGGGTAGTGCTCTGTGTGAAGGATGCTACTCTTGCCGACGTGCTCGCTGGTATGGCGTATACCTTTGACCTGTCTTGGCGTGCCTACTCCACAGGTGAAGGCAAGCCGCCCGGCTACGAGTTGTACCAGTCACCCACACAAAAGGAACGGAGCGACGACCTTCTTTGGGGACGTGCTCTCCGGCGGTGTGAGGTGGTTCAGCTGGCTATCCCCCGAGCACTGGCGCTCCTGCAACAAGGTATCCGCCCGAACGCACCCCGTTTCTCTTACCCCACCACACAGGAGCAAGCGGTCAACCGCTGTGTCTACGACTTGCTGCAGAATCCCGCGGGGTTGCACGCCCTCAGCGTGCTGCGCGGAGAGGAACTTTTGCAGGTGTTCAGTGGGGAGGTGGTGTTCATTCCTGCGGAGCGCTTCTCGGATGAGCAGAGACAAATGATAGCCCCGGAAACTGCCACAGTCACGGTATACGACATCACAGGGCAGAGTAAGACGGTAGAGGTGTCTCAGCAACTGCGCGGAGTACTCTGGGAATACAAGGCTCGATTGGGGTCGCTATTCGCGGCTGTGCTTACACGCCAGGAGAGATATGGAATCTCTCGCCAGCTAATGGAAATACCTGTGCTGGACTACGGGGAGTCTACCCGCGACGTGCTCGAGGACATGGACTCCGACCGGCTCGTAAAGTTACTTAGCCCGCCAGAGCGGCAACGAACACCGTCAACGGATGAGCCAGGTTTGGAGGTTATGGAGGTTCCGCAGCGTTTGCGTCGCCTATCCGCGATGCTGTCGCTGTCGGTTATCGCTGAGTATTATCCGCTGACCATGCATGTCGGATGGGCATCAGCGGGGCGTACGGCAGGGGAGGCTTTAGAAGTGTTAGGACCATACTTCTGGGTGCGCAGGGCGGGCAACCTACTGCTTTTTCGGGCAAGAGTCGCTGCTGAACACCGTCTGCGCGACGTGCCTCAGCAGCTGATGGACAGGTGGTTCGGCAACCGCAACCGTTTCGGCTTCACGCTGGATTTGCTGCGCGAGATGGACGGTGTGTTGAACCGCTACCAGTCAGAGGCGTTGGCTTGGTGGTGTTCCGGCAACCGGGCGGTATATGCTCGTCGCTCGCCAGCATGGTCGGCATACATGGATAGAATGTCTGAGGCTCTCGAGGGAAGGCCTCGTCTGTGCCTGCGCCTGTTCTGGTCGCTGCCGTCCGAGCAGCAAAAGTTGCTGCTGGCAGGACAAAGGGTGACTCTGCCGTTGTCTCCCGCGGTGGAAGGCACCCTGAGCAGTCTAGGACAGCAACTTCTCCGCGATGGCTCGGATGTCGATATGCCGCTGGGTGTTCGCTACTGGCTACAAGTAAAGTGCAATGCGAAACGGGTGTGGGCATACGAGGGAGCTTCTCTCTTCTCGGAGTACTATGTTCGCCTGGAAGACATGTGGCATAGCTTGCCTGGAGAAAGCCTGGAAGCGTTTCAGCAACGCCTGCGCCAAACGCACAGCAACCTGAACGAGAACCTGTGGTTGGAAGCCGAAGAGGAGGTGTACAACTTCCAAATCGGGACAGGTGAAAAAACCGTTCTGGACCAGCCGCTTTTTCTGATTCGCTTCCGGAGACTACCTGCTTCTGCAAGGTAGGCAGAGTCGGGAATCCACAGGCACGCTTCTGCGTATCGAACTATCGAGAACATGCGAGAGGTGACAGGATGCGACGTGCGGTCGTGTACGTGGTTATCGTGCTGATAGCGGGACTGGTCATCTACGCCTTCCAGCCGCCGAAGCCGCTTGGGGAAGGCAACGTCGCCCCGAATGTGACGCTGAACCTGCTGGACGGACAGAACAAATCACTGGCGGATTACAAAGGGAAGGTCGTGGTGCTGGACTTCTGGGCGACGTGGTGCGCGCCCTGCCGCTTTACCATGCCCAAGATGATTGATTTCTACAACCGCCACCGCGACCAGAACGTGGAGGTGATCGGGGTCGCCGTAGATGTGTCGAGCCCTGCAGAGGTCGAGCAGTTTGTGAAGGAGATGGAGGTCAATTACCCGATTGCGGTCGACCGGCAAGCCGTCGTGAAACAGGCGTACGAAATCAAAAATCTGCCCACGCTATTTGTGATCGACAAAAAGGGCAACATCCTGCTGCGGCTGGAGGGTTATGACCCGCAGCACACCATGGAGGCGCTGGAAAACGCCGTCAAACGCGCCCTGTAATTGCCCCTACCCGACGCGCAACAATTTGATTTTGTTCGGATCGTTCGTGCCGATGCCCATCTGCGCGGCGGTCTGCAGGTAGCGCACGGGACGCCCCACCTGCGCCAGCGGCGGCAACCCTATTTGCTTACGCCGCGCCTCCACAATCTGCCAGCCAACCGTGTCGATGGCGACGGGGTCGGTGGACGCCAGAATGGCGTTGTAATCCCAGGCGTAGTAGCCCCGCAAGCCGGGTCCCCCCTCCGCGATGGGACGGATAGCGTCGCAGATAATAAGCCGCGTCTTCTGGCGAATAGCGGGCAGGGCGTTCAGGTCCGCCAGATAGGGGTCGCAGTTGTTGCCGTGATGAGCGCCCGGGTTGTCGAAGGAGCCGTAGTGGTTCTTGCAGGCGTTGGTGATGCCGGCGATGCTGTGGTCTTTCAGGATGGGCGCGTTCACTAGGGCAGTGATGCGCTCGGTGAGTATCTTGCTCAGGCGTCCGTTGAAGGAACCGCTACGGGTGGGGGTGGGTTCGTAGTCGCCGTTAGTGCCGTAGCACTTCACGCCGGGTCCCTCGCGGTTCAGCGTAAATCCCGACTTCGCGAGGTCGCCGTCGCTGCGGTCCCAGATGATGATGTTCTCCGGTTTCACGCCTGCCAGCTTCAGCCCCTCCACGATGGCCATCACCACTTCGGGATGGGTGGACGCCCCCCGCCCAAACAGGCAGTTGACCTTGATGCCCACCACATCCTCGGGCTTAAAATACTGTTTCCAGGCGTTTTTGTCTGTTTTCTCGCCGCTGAGGCGACGCACCGCCTCGAAGACCATCGCCTGCACAATCTCCGGCCGGAGGCGACGCCCCTCCGCCCGCACGTTGGCGTTCTTGACCTCTACCACCGTGCTTTGCGGGTGTTTTTTGTCTTGCAGAAGGGCAGCGAACACGATGGCTGGGGTATAAAGTCCTGCCCCCGTCGTCATCAGGTCTTTGAGAAACTCTCTTCGGGATGGCATCGTTGCTTCACTCCTTTTTCTCCAGATGTCGTTCGTAGAATCGCTTTTGCGCCTCACGGGTCAGATGACGCAGGTCGCCCAGCGTGGTCACGCGGATTGCCGCGATGGGTTGCACCGGGCATTTGGCTTCGCACTCGCCGCAGCCGGTGCACAGATACTCGTTCACGAACGGGCGGCGCAATCCGTTTACCACCTTCCAGTATACCGCGCGGTAGGAACAGTGCTCATCACACACCAGGCACTTCTTATCCTGCGCCCACACGATACAGGTACTCCTGTCTATATACGCCCTTCCGATGAAAAGGTACTTCTTTTCCTGCGGGGTGAAGGGCTGGATGGCATCGGTAGGGCACACGTCGCCGCAGGCGGTGCAGTACTGGGCACAGTGCCCAATGCGCGGCACCAGAATCGGCGTCCAGAACCCCTCGATACCCGCTTCGCTCAACGCAGGCTGTAGCCCGTTGGTCGGGCAGACCTTCATGCACAGACTGCACCGCACGCATTTCTGCAAGAAAAGGTCTTCCCGCAGGCTGCCGGGCGGTCGGATGCGGGCAGGGCTGGACGCCTTGATAGGGGAGTTGCCGACCGTTTTCGACCCCGTATCGCCCACCGAGATGCCTGCCCACAGCAGTCCCAGCGCACCGAATCCCAGCAGACGACGCCGGTTCAAGTCGGTTTTTGTTTCGAAGCCCTCACGGCGCAGGGTGATAGGGAAGGAGGTCGCCTGGGGTGCGCATACCGACACGCAGTTATAACAGTAGATGCACTCGCGTGCCAGATAACGGTGCGAGTCCGGTAGGATGGAGCCCATCTTGCACTCGCGGTCGCAGCGGTGGCAGGCGATACACTGTTCGGAATTCGTCTGCCGGCGCACGATGCCCCAACCGGAAAGCAGAGCCAGCAACGCACCCAGCGGGCACAGGTTGCGACACCAGAACCGGCGGCTCACCAGCCCCAGCGCGAGGATACCCGCGAACAGCAGGGCCGCCAGCAGGTTCATGCGGAAGTGCGGTTGGGTTTCGGGGATATACGGGATGTGCGTCAGCGCGGGCATCCAGTCCGCCACCGTCGGTGAGCCGGTGACCATCCGCCCCAGCAACGCTACCGGAGTGAAAAGCACCCACACGACCGTTCGGGTGAGAATGGCAAAGGGGTCGAAAAAGTACGCCACCTGAACGGAAAACAGCGCGGATACCAGCACTGCCGCGAGGATGTAGTACTTCACCTGTGGGAAGCCTTTCTCCCCTGCCGCCCGCCGTTTCCAGCGCACCAGAAAGCGGTCGGACAGGTCGATGACGGTTCCCATGGGGCAGAACCAGCCGCAGAAGAACCTGCCCAGCACCACCGTCAGCAGTAGCATAAACCCTGCCAGAGGGATGAGCGCGCCGATGACCTCCCGCGAGGCGATGAAGGTACTCAGCACCGCCAGAGGGTCAGCGCGGAAGAACAGGTCGACCGCGATTGGGGAGCGCAAGGGATACACGGTGAACGCCAGCAGAAGCAGGAACAGGGCGAGAAACGCTATCTGCGTGATACGGCGAACGTTCTGCATCCGCCAGAAGCGCGGACGCGCCCGCCCTGTTTCCCGAAACCGCTTGCGTGCTTCTGTATCCGTGCTCATCGGCTATACCCTGGTGATGTTCAGGCGGTTGAGACGTGCCTCACCCACGCCCAGCTGATGCGCATGCATGATGTATCCGATGTCCTCGGGTTTCAGCCCGAACAGCGTGGTGGCGAAGGCATCCGCCGCCACCGGGTCCACCGCGGCGATAACCTGATTGGGTTGTCGCACTTCGCCGGGTCCCTTCGGCCCTCTGGTGACCAGAACACGGGTGGCGTCGACGACCGTCAGGTGCGGCTTCACCGCCAGCGCAAAGTCGGCGATGGACTCGTGTAAGCCCTGCACGTGCCAGCTCTGCCGCTCCCACACAATGCCCATCAGGTTCTTCAGTCCCAGCGTCAGGCGGGTGGCGCTGTGGTCTTTGGCAACGGGCACGTTGATGAAGCAGTCTGCTTCCAGCACGTCGCGCACCACTTCGGTCTGATTCAACACCTTCGCGCCCACGATTTGGACAGGGCGATACATCCCCTTGTGGTTGGCGTTGACGATGATGGCGCCGCCCGCGTCCGCCACGCGCCTTATCCCGCTCATCTCGAAGCAAACGGTGGCGGGTTCATCGCAGGTATGCTCGGCAATCAGGATACGTTTCGCCCCTGCCGCTTTGCACAGTTCGATGAGTGCGGCGATGACTTCGGGGTTGGTATTCGCTGCTTGTTCAGGGGTACGCAACCATGCGGCATTCGGCTTCAGCGCGACGGTGTCGCCCGGCTTCACGAACTTTTCGATGCCCCCCAGTGGGCGAAGCGCACGCTCGACCATCTCCTTCACGCTGCCGCGCGAGGCAACCGTCACGATGTTTTGCACCCGCTTCAGGTGTTCGCTTTTGGCACTATCCAGCGGTTTCTGTGCGCCGACCTGTCCGTCACTTCGCCCGGTACATCCGGCTACCGCCGCCAAACCTGCCAGACCCAGCCATTGCAACATCTCTCGCCGATTCATGGGGCAAACCTCCTTCATTCTTTTGGACGCCGTCAGGCCTGGAAACGGTACACTTTTTGTGCTGTTTGGTTTATTTTATCTAGCTTGTTTATCATTATAACACGCCTGTCCCGAAAAGGCAAACGTGGTTGACCTTCGCCACAGGATGTGGTATGTTACGGATAGAGGTTCGCAGAGCCGTTGTGCGAGGGGAGTGAGAAGATGCCGGTTGAAATGGAGACAAACTGTGTGCAAAGCGTGCAGCGTTTACCGGACGCTATCTATCCGGACAGTCCACTGTATCGTCAGCCTCTGCCGATAGCCAGCGCGCGCCTGTGCGACTGCAAGCCCACGCATCTCAGCTGTCTGCCACCTGCGGAATGGGTGAAGTGCCAGGTGGGAGTCTGGCAGTTTTCCTACGAGGGGCGCGATATTCGGGATAAGAGCGTACATCCCGCGGTCTTTCCCATCGCACTCGCGCGGCGGGTGATCGAACTGTTAACCCATCGTGGAGAGCTGGTACTCGACCCGTTTGTAGGCAGCGGCACCACACTGGTCGCCGCACAAGACCTCGACCGGAACGCGGTCGGCTTTGACCTGCAGGAAAAGTACATCGCGCTTTGCGCACAAAGACTGCGCACCTCACTTCCGCTCGGGAATACCCAGCAAGTGGCAATTCAGGACGATGCGCGTCATATTCCCCTGTACCTGCAGGCAGGTACAGTAAAACTGATATGGACGTCGCCGCCCTATGCGAACCTGCTCAATCGCCCGCGTAAGAACAAATCCAGAAGATACCGCAAAAACGAGCAGTACGGGAAGGTAGAACAGTACAGTCAGGATGAGCGTGACCTCGGCACCATGGCGCTGGAGGAATATACACAGGCAATGGGTGACATCTTTGAGTCCCTGCTGCCTCTGTTGCAACCCAGGGCACACTGCGTCATCAACGTGCCCGACATGTGGTGGGAAGACGAGCGCATCACCATACACATCGCCCTGGTCGAAGAGCTGCGCCGGCGAGGTTACGAGCTGCGCAACATCATTATCTGGGACCGACGGAACCTGGTGAACGGCATTGGTATCTTCGGTTACCCTTCGAATTACATTACGATGGGCACCACTTTTGAATACCTGCTGGACTTTTGGCGTCCAGAATGACAATGGAGACTGTCTGCAAATTCCTGACTAACTCCCTTTCGCCCGGGCCGATGGATTCCCACTGAAAAAACCCGCAATTTTATGGAATAACCCTCTGGTAAGACATTGCGACAGAAAGGAAGTTAGGGGCGATGGCTTTACGGGCGGCTTCGACGCATCAGGAAGAGCGCGTTATCCGTCGTGTGAAATGGGCATTCGGAGGTATTGGTGCTGCACTCGGTGCAATACTACTCTTCCCCGTTCACCCCTTGGCGGCTGCAGCGGGAAGCCTGATTGGCACTTTCGCCAGCGTGCTGGTCGCATACCGCAAGGCGGTAGTGGCTCTGGCTCGCAAATGGTCACTGGAAGACCCGTCGCGCACCAGCCGGGTGGCTTTCGCCTTCTATCTTGCCGCCCTAAAGTGTAACCATCTGGACGACATCAGCCGCACCCGGCTGGAAAGATGCCTGGTAGAGGCAGACGTTGACGCTGGCGTCTTTTCCATGGGTCGGGTGGGCGTATACCGCCGTCGGTTTACCGTACAACCCGATGACCCCGGACCGGCTTTTCTGCTGGCGGCGGCATACAAGCAGGGGTGGCTTCCACAGGATGAGCAGATGATTCCAGTATGGGTGCGGGTAGTTCGTGAGGAGTGGAAAGAGCATCCCCTGTGGGAGCGGTTCAATCTATCGCGTCCCAAGATGTTGCAGGAGCTTGCCAACACCATTGTGCGCGAGGGCAACGTCACCCCGGAGTGCGTCGAGGTGGTATCACAGGCCTACGCGGAAAACCCCCGCAACCCGGGTTGGCTGACCTATCTGGCGCGTGCCTACCCACCCCGTACCGACCCGCAGGCTCTGAAGGTGTATTATACTTTCTTCAAGCATTCGCCCCGTGATGCCACCAACACGCACTTTCTGGCAGAATGGGTATCCGGACACCTGCAGGGTAAACCGTGGGAGGCGGAGGTGTTGCGTGCAGCGATTGCGCTGGGGGGAGACTCGCGCAGCCGGTATCTGGCGGCTCTGGCAAGATGCCAGATGCTGATGCACTATTACGATGAGGATGCCCTGCCTGTTTACCGCGAAGCGTTTGCCCAAAACCCGGAGGATATGCACACCTTCGCCGCGCTGGTAACCGCATTGGCGCGAAACAACGTCTACGATGAGCAGGCAGAAGACCTTTACCAGCGAGCCATCAGGAATGAAAAAGCGCTTGCGCCCGTTGTGGAGGAGATAGGCGGCGATATCCGGGATGTGCAGTGCGCATTGGCGCATTGCCTTGCCCAGCGTGGTGCGCAAACGAAAACAGCCATCAGCCTCTACGCCAAAGCATTTGAACACAACCCATCCGACGCTACCGTTGCATACGCTTATGCCCAGGCTCTGGCGAAGGCAGAGGACTATTCCCAGAAGGCGCTGGGGGTGTACGCGGTCGCCCATAAAAACTACCCGGACGATGCAGAGATACTGGTCGCGCTGGCGAAGGCGTACGCGCAAAACGGTGTGACCAACCACGAAGCCACCTATGTCTACCAGAAGGTACTGCACGCTCGCAAAGAGTGGCCCGGCATGTGTGAGAGCGTTGCCGCGCTGTATGCCAGAGAACAGCGTCCCCCAGAGCTGGCACTGCAGCTGTGGAAGCGTTTAGCAGAAGAGCAACCGCAGAACGCCCAGGTGCGCAAGTGGATTGCTGCCGAGTATCTGCGACGACGGGAGGCGAAGAACGCCCTCACCTACTATCAGATGGCAGCGGAAATCGCACCCGACGATTTTGAGGCGCAGCTGATGACCGGCAAACTCCTGTTGGAATACACGAACGACCTCAACGGCGCACTGCAGGCACTGCAGGCAGCTGTCGCACTACAACCCCTGCACCTCGAGGCGAACCTGCTCTTGGGCGATACCCTGGCGCGACTGGAGGTGTATCCCGCTGCGCTGATGGTGTTCGAACATGTGCTGGACAACATCGACAGCGACAACGTACATGCCCTGCGTATGGCAGCGCAAATGAAACACCTGACCGACCACGATGTACTCGCAGCTGTCAAGATGTATGAACGTGCGGTCACCCTCGATCCCGAAAACATCGAGGTATGGAAAGAGCTTGCGGAGTTCACCAAGGACCACGGTATGGTGGATCGGGAAATCCGCGCTCTGGAGACGCTCACTCGCCTGGACCCGCGCGAAAGTGCCCATCACGTGCGATTGGGAGAGCTGTACGTGATTGACGGCGATTTCCGACGCGCGGAAGAGCACCTCCGACAGGCGATTGCACTGGGCGCGCAGGGTACTGCGGTATTTACCCTGCTGGGTGAGGTAGCCACTCGCGTGCGGCGTAGCGCGTAACGGTGTGCCTTCCTACCAATCTCCTGCCCAATTTGGTATACTAAAAGAAAGCCCGCAGGAGTAGAGCGATGGCACACCACATACGCGAGGGTCTCAGTTTCGACGACGTCTTGCTGGAACCGCGCGGTACGGAGATAACCCCCGACCTCGTGGACACCTCTACACGCCTGGTAGCGGACATCGTGCTGCGCGTACCTGTTGTCAGCTCGCCGATGGATACCGTGACGGAAGCGCGCATGGCTATCGCTATCGCGCGAGAGGGCGGTGTGGGCGTCATACACCGCAACATGAGCATCGAGCGTCAGGCGGAGGAGGTGGATAAAGTCAAGCGTTCGGAACACGGCATTATCGTTCACCCCATCTCTCTCAGCCCCCACGATACCATCCGCGACGCACTCGCCATCATGGAACGCTACCATATCTCCGGCGTGCCCATCACGAACGAGGAAGGCGTGCTGGTAGGCATCCTCACGAACCGTGACATCCGCTTTGAGCAGAACTTCGACCGGCGCATCGACGAGGTCATGACGAAAGAGGGGCTGATTACCGCGCCTGTGGGCACCACCCTGGAGCAGGCTCAAGAGATATTGCAGGAACACCGCATCGAGAAGCTGCCTATTGTGGACGAACATTTCCACCTGCGAGGACTGATTACCATTAAGGACATCCTGAAAATCCGCCAGTACCCCCAGGCGACGAAAGACAGCAAAGGACGTTTGCGCGTCGGGGCAGCGGTGGGTCCGCTTCGCCAGACTCTGGAACGGGTGAGTGCGCTAGTCGATGCTGGCGTGGACTTTGTGGTGGTGGACTCGGCGCACGGGCATTCTGCGGGCGTCATCAACGCGGTGAAAGCCATCAAGCGTGCATATCCGAACCTGCCGGTAGTTGCGGGCAACGTGGCGACCAAAGAGGGTACCCGCGCCCTGATTGAGGCAGGAGCGGACTGCATCCGCGTGGGCATTGGCGCAGGCTCCATCTGCACCACGCGCGTGGTAGCGGGGGTGGGTGTGCCACAGCTGACCGCGATTATGGACTGTGCCGAAGAAGCCGCGAAGTATGACATTCCCACCATCGCCGACGGCGGCATCCGCTGGTCGGGCGACATCACCAAAGCGCTGGCAGCAGGGGCTTGCTGTGTGATGGTGGGGAACCTGCTGGCTGGCACCGAAGAGGCGCCCGGCGAGGTGGTGCTCTATCAGGGACGAGCCTACAAGGACTATCGTGGTATGGGTTCTATCGGCGCGATGCAGGAGGGCAGCAGTGACCGCTACTACCAGCAGCGCGTCGACCGTTTCGTGCCTGAGGGCGTGGAAGGGCGCGTCCCCTACAAGGGACCCGTTTCGGAAACCATCTACCAGCTGGTGGGCGGCGTTCGCTCCGGCATGGGCTATTTGGGTGCGAGAACGCTCGAAGAGTTGCGACAGAACGCGCGCTTCATCCGTATTACTAATGCGGGATTGCGCGAAAGCCACCCGCACGACATCTGGATTGTGAAGGAGCCACCCAACTACGCTTCCGGTTGGGGCAGCGGGCAGCTTTCGTCAGAAGATTAGCTGCGGATGGAGGAGCATGAACGGTACCCATATCAACCGTGTGATGTTCGCGCTCGCCGTAACGGGGCTGGTTATCGCAGGGCTACTGTGGTACTGGCACGTGCAGAACGCCGAAATACCCTGTACGAACGCCGGTTGCGACCAGGTAGCCAAACACCCTGCATCTCGCCTTTTTGGCATACCCGTCGCCGCCTACGGCACGCTGTTCTATCTGTCCTTCGCCCTGCTGTGTGCCCTGCGACCATCGGTGTCCGCCGAAAATCAGAGGCTGTTTGCGCACCTGTTGTTGCTGTGGGGCACGGTGGGCTTTCTGTTTTCACTGTATCTTACCTACCTGGAGCTGTTCGTTATTCAAGCGATTTGCCAGTGGTGCCTGGCGTCTGCTATAATCGCTACGGCACTGTTTGTGCTGAGCTTGCTGGCGTGGCGACAGCCGCATCTCATAACCACACCATCTGAGGCGTAGCGAGGAGACAATGAAGTCGGAGACACGTTTTCTGTTAATCATGCTGGGGTTTGTTGTGATTCTGGGCGCGGGATTGGCAGCGTTGAACTTCTACACCCGTCCGCCCCAACCCCCCGAACCGAAACCTGTAGAGATTAAACTCAGCGAGATGTTAGTTGCTGGCAGACCCGAAAAGGGCAATCCCAATGCGAAAGTGGTTGTCGTGGAATTCAGCGACATGCAGTGTCCTTCATGCCGACGCGGAAACGATACCGTCGAGCAATTGATGCTGCAGTATGAAGGGAAAATCCGTGTGATATTCCGACATTATCCGCTGGACATCCACCCGAAGGCACGGCTGTTTGCGCAGGCGGCGGAGGCAGCACACCGACAGGGCAAGTTCTGGGAGATGCAGAACCTCATCTTCAACGAACAGGACGCCAACGAGAAGCGTCTGGAAGAGTTTGCGCGTTCGCTGGGCTTGAGTATGGAACAGTTCCGCAAGGACATGAAAAGCAAGGAAGTGCAGGATGCAATCCTCAACGACATAGCCTCGGCACGGCGATACGGGGTGACCTCGACACCGACCTACTTCCTGTTTGTGGGGGAGAAGGGGCAGATGATTCAGGGACACCTGAACCTCGCCGCGGAGATGCAGAAGGTGATCGAAGGCGACTGATTGACTTTTCGCCCCGTTCTCGGATACAATAGGCATCGGTGCAGGAGGCATCGATGCAACACGCGCCGCAAGACCATATTCGGAACTTCTGTATCATCGCGCACATCGACCACGGAAAGTCCACCCTCGCCGACCGCATTCTGGAGTTTACGGGTTCGATTGACCCCCGCCAGATGCAGGAGCAGGTACTGGATCAGATGGACCTGGAGCGCGAGCGGGGCATCACGATTAAGATGACCGCCGTGCGCCTGACCTATCGCGCGCGCGATGGAAAGGAGTACGAACTGAACCTGATCGACACGCCTGGGCATGTGGACTTCACCTATGAGGTCTCTCGCAGCCTTGCGGCGTGCGAGGGCGCGCTGCTGGTAGTGGATGCCTCGCAAGGCGTGGAGGCGCAGACCATCGCCAACGTCAACCTGGCGATGAACAATCACCTCGAAATCATCCCCGTTATCAACAAAATCGACCTGCCCGCCGCCGACCCCGAGCGCGTCAAAGAAGAGATAGAGAATATCCTCATGCTGGACGCCTCGGAAGCCATCCTCGCCAGCGCGAAGGAAGGCATCGGCACAGAGGAGATTCTGGAAGCGGTGGTGCGCAAAATCCCATCACCCAGAGGCGACCCCAGTGCCCCGCTGCGTGCGCTTATCTTCGACTCCCATTTCGACCCCTACCTGGGCGTGGTGGTGTATATCCGCGTGGTGGATGGGGTGGTGCGCCCAGGAATGCGTATCCGCTTTATGTCTAGCGGGCGCGAGTTCGAGGTCACCAGTGTGGGCTTCTTTACCCCGCGCCTGCAGGAGGGCGATGAACTGCGCACCGGAGAGGTAGGCTACCTGACGGCGGGCATTAAAACCGTGGGCGATACGCGCGTGGGCGATACCATCACCGACGCCGAACGCCCCGCCGCGGAACCCCTGCCCGGTTACAAACCGGTCAAACCCATGGTTTTCTGCGGTCTTTATCCGGTAGACGGCGAGGAGTTCTCCGAGCTGCGCGACGCGCTGATGAAACTGCAGTTGAACGACGCGGCGCTGGTGTTCGAACCGGAGACCTCGGCTGCACTCGGTTTCGGGTTCCGCTGTGGCTTTCTGGGGTTGCTGCACATGGACATCGTGCAGGAGCGACTGGAGCGCGAGTTCGGCCTGTCGCTCATCGCCACCGCGCCCAGCGTCGTGTATCGAATCACCACCACTAAAGGCGACGTGATTCTGCTGGACAACCCCGCTCACTGGCCTCCGGCAACCACCATTGCCACGGTGGAAGAGCCTTACATCCGCGCCACCATTTTCGTGCCCAGCGACTACGTGGGACCGATGATGGAGCTGGCGATTGACCGGCGTGGCGAGTTCGTGAAAATGGAGTACCCCACGCCCAACCGCGTGCTGCTCACCTACGACCTGCCGCTGGCGGAAATCCTGTTGGACTTCTATGACCAGCTCAAAAGCCGTTCCAAAGGGTATGCCTCGTTCGACTACGAGCCGATTGGCTACCGACCGTCCGAGCTGGTGAAGCTGGACATCCTGATTAACGGCGACCCTGTGGATGCACTTAGCTTCATCACCCATCGGGAGCGGGCTTATGCACGTGGACGTGCCCTCGTGGAGAGGCTGCGTCAGGTGGTTCCCCGCCAGCAGTTCGAAGTGCGCATTCAGGCAGCCATCGGCAGCAAGGTCATCGCCGCCGAGCGCATCCCGCCCTTCCGCAAGAACGTGCTGGCAAAATGTTACGGCGGGGACGTGACGCGCAAGCGCAAGCTGCTGGAGAAACAGAAGGAAGGCAAGAAGCGCATGAAGCAGCTGGGCAACGTAGAGATACCGCAGGAGGCGTTCCTCAGCGTGCTGAAGGTGGCAGAGTAGCTTGCTCTGCCGCCAAGCTTGACTCGCACCGAGCCAGCAGGGTACCCTATTTTCGCTGAACGCTTGTTCAACGAAACGTTTGCACAGGAACCGTGTATGTCTCGGAGAGAAAAGGCGCAGGTGCGCCGACAACAACTGATTGACGCCGCTCTGCACCAGTTTGCGGAGAAAGGCTTTGACGGCGCGTCTATTCGCGACATCGCCCATGCCGCCGGCGTCACCGAGGCGCTGGTCTACCATTACTTCCGTAATAAGGAGCATCTCTTCGAGGAGATGCTGAAAGCACGCAGCTTCGCGCCCGTGCTGAGACGGGTGCTGGATGAGGCGGGTGATGAAGCCAGTCCGGCACAGGTGCTCCACCGCGTTCTTCAAGAGTTTCTGGATATGATGTACGATAACGCCTCTATGGCGCGGATGTTTATTATCGAGTTCATGCGCAACCCCATCTGCCACAAATACTTCCGCGCGATGCTCGAGGACAACACAGCGAACCTCGCCCGCTATCTGCAGCATCAGCAGCAACGGGGCGTATTTCGCGCTGACGTGGATGCACAGGCTGTCGCCGGGATGTTGCTCGGCCTGGCGTTTGCCGTGTTCTTTGCGTGGGGGCATGCGCCAGAACGAGAGTGGCAACAACGTCGCGACGACTTCCTCAGACACGGCGTGCCCATCTTATTGGAGGGGCTTTGGGTAAAAGCTGCAGATGCTAAGAACGTTTAACAAATGTTAAGCGTTTGTTACGAAGGGTATTGACGGCACACGAAAACAGAGGTATAATAGGATTCAACATGATTTACATGATTCGTATGAATTACATGGAGGTAGATGTGGATGCCATTCAGAGGGGATTGTCGTCTGGAGGAAGCCACGTATGGCATGGTTACCGTCGGTGAACGGGGGCAGATTGTGATACCCGCAGAGGCGCGGCGTGAATTGGGTATCGAACCCGGCGACAAGCTCATCATCATGCGTCACCCGATGTACGCTGGCTTTATCGCTTTTAAGATGCAGTCGGTACGGGAGTTTCTGGAGATGTTCCAGCGAGAGGTGGAACGACTGGAAAGCCAGTTTGGACAATCAGGAGGTGATGGCGAGTGAAAGTGCTTCGCTTCGGTGCAGTAGGGTTGGCTGTGGTGCTGTCAGCAGGCGCGCTGGCGCAGCAGCAGCCGTCCGGACTAACCCTACAGGACAGCATCCGCATCGCGCTGCAGAACAGCCGCAGCCTGCGCACAGTGTTAGAGGACGAGCGGAAAGCCAATGCCCGTGTACGGGAGGCAAAAGGCGCGGGATTACCTCAGCTGGATATATCGGCAAACTACCGCCGCCTCGACCGCGTGCCCAAAGCGAGGTTTCCCTCTTTTGACCCGGTGTCGGGTACCTTTACCTTCAACGAAATCGAGATTCAGCCCATCGACTCTGGCACTGGAACGGTGAGTCTGAGCCAGGTGGTGGACATCAGCGGGGTAGTGCGCACCGCAACGGACGCGGCTTCTCTGTTTTCCCGCATTGCGAATCTGGATGTACAGCGCACGCGCAACGATGTCGTGCTGCAGGTGAAACAGGCTTTTTACGATGTGCTGCGGGCGCAGGAGCTGGTCAGGGTAGCCGAAGAGTCTTTACGAAACGCGGAGGTGCGACGGAAGCTGGCGCAAGCGGCGGTAGACGCCGGTGTCAGCCCGAAGCTGGACGTGATGCGTGCGGAAGCGGCAGTGGCAGCAGCACAACAGGCGGTGATAACAGCACGAAACGCCCTGCAGCTGGCGAAGTCCGCGTTCAACAACGTGCTGGGCAGGCGCGTCGATGAGCCTGTGGAACTGCTTCCCGTTGACGAGCAGGTGCCCGAGTCAGCCGACTTCAACCAGTATCTGCAGGAAGCACTTGCCAAACGCCCGGAGATGATTCAGGCGAATCTGGGCATCTCGCTGGCGGAAAAACAGATTACCGCCGCGAAGCGCGACCAGCTGCCCACCGTCGTCGTGCGGGGGCAATGGGACTTCAACTTGAAGACCTCTACCTTCCAGCCTCGTGAGTCCAGCTTTACCACCATTGCCGCCGTGCAGTTTAAGATTTGGGACAGCGGTCAGACACAGGGGCGCGTCGAACAAGCCCGCGCGGATGTGGACAAAGCCAAAATCACCATTGAGAACGTGCGTGAGGGTATCGCGCTGGAGGTACGCAACGCCTACCTGGGTCTGCAGGAGGCACGGGAGAAGGTAGCGGTGGCAGAGAAAGGGTTACAGGCGGCGACCGAAAGCCTGCGCGTGGCGCGATTGCGCTACGAGGCGGGCGTTTCGAACCAGCTGGAATTGAGCGATGCGGAGCTCGCCTACACGCAGGCAGAACAGAACCTCGTGAACGCCCGCTACGACCTGCGCGTGGCATGGGCCCGCCTCGAGAAAGCGATGGGCAGGTATGCGCAAACACCATGAAGAGAGGAAGGCCTCACATGAGTTCACAAAGGAGGAGCACTGCCGTGTACTGGAAGGCAATTATCACGGGGGTCACCCTGATGGGACTGACTATTCTGCTGGGCGGGTGTGGCCGACGCGCACCTGTGTCTACCGCACAGGAGGCAGCCGCGCCAGCCACCGCGGTGGCGGTCGTGAGTGCCCGTACCGGCGACATTCCCTTCACTATCTCGGTAACAGGCTCGCTGCAGACCCTCGATGACGTGATGCTCTCGGCGAAGATACCGGGCAAGATTGCCAGCGTCTTCGTGCGGGAGGGCGACTCGGTGCGAGCCGGACAGGTCGTCGTACAACAGGACACGAAGGACCTTGAGGCGCAGTTACGCCAAGCGGAAGCTGCGCTGAAATCGGCGCGGGCGCGCTTGCAGCAAGCACAGACCGCTCTGGAGCTGCAGCCCACCCAGAACGAGACCAGCCTGCGTCAGGCAGAAGCGGCGCTGGAAGCGGCGAAGGCACGCCTGCGGGCGCTGGAGACAGGAGCACGCCGACAGGAACGTCAGCAGGTAGAACAACAGGTCGCCTCGGCGAAGGCGAATCTGGAAAACGCTCAGGCGAACTTGGAACGGGTGCGCCGGTTGTACCAGCAGGACGCCGTTTCTAGGCAGCAGCTGGATGCCGCGCAAACCGCCTACGACATCGCTCTCGCCCAGTATCGCACGGCGCAGGAGCAGCTGAGCCTGGTGCAGGAAGGTCCGCGCCAGGAGGAGATTGACGCGCAGCGGGCGCTGGTCAAACAGGCGGAAGAGGCAGTACGTCTGGCTCGTACGGGAGACCTGCAGTTGCGCGTGCGCCAGGATGAGGTCAACGCGGCGAAAGCACTGGTCGCGCAGGCAGAGGCAGGTCTGTTTTACGCTCGCCAGCAGTACGAAAGCGCGTTTATTCGCTCTCCCATGAACGGCACCGTGGCGATGCGTGCCGCCCAACCCGGGCAGATGGCAGGGGCTGGCACGCCACTTTTGCGGATAGTGAACCTGAACGCCATCTTCTTCGAAGCGCGCGTTTCCGAGACGGAGGTACGCTACGTGCGGGTGGGACAGCCAGTTACCGTCACAGTGGATGCCTATCCGGGTAAGACGTTTCGCGGCGTGGTGAGCCGGATCTACCCGGTGGGTTCCGAAGGCTCGCGCGACTTCATCGTGCGCGTGGATATGCGCAATGAGGGCGGTCTGCTCAAACCGCAGATGTTCGCACGAGGCGAGATACTGGTGGATGTGCACCGCAACGTCGTGCTAATCCCGAAGGACGCCCTGCTTACTCAGGACGGAAAGCGGGTGGTGTTCGTGGTGAAGGAGGGCGTTGCGCGACGGATAGTGGTGCAGACGGGCTATATCAACGGCACGAACGCAGAGGTGCGCGGCGTTCCCGCCGGCGCGCAGGTAGTAGTGCAGGGACAGGAAAACCTGCGTGACGGCGACAAGGTTCGCGTCGAGCAGCTGCAGACGGCGGAAGCCCGTAGTTCTGGTGGCTCTTAGACTCTGGCAGGAGGAGAAGCGATTATGTGGCTAACCAGTATCGCGATACGGCGTCCGGTTTTCATCCTGATGGTTTTCTCCGCGCTGGCAGTGCTCGGCTGGACGGCGGCGAGCAAGATGCGCGTGGAGCTGAACCCGAACGTGAACTTTCCGTTTGTGACGATAGTGACCATATATCCCGGTGCTGGCCCGCGCGAGGTGGAGACGCTCATCTCCAAACCGATTGAGGACGCGGTCAACGGTATCAACGGCGTGAAAAACGTTACGTCGGTGTCTCAGGAAGGCATCTCAGTGGTTTCGATAGAGTTCAACCTGGGGGTCAACTCCAGCGAGGCTGCCGCCGACGTGCGGGAGAAGGTGGATGCCATCCGCGCCTCCTTGCCGCGCGATGCGCTATCTCCCACCATTTCCAAGTTCGATATCAACGCCGTGCCCGTACTTTACTACGGTATGTCCAGTGAACGTCCCAGCAAGCAGCTGCGCTACATTGCTGAAGAAATCGTCACCAACCGGCTGGCGCGGGTGCCAGGAGTGGCTTCCGTCACCGTGCTGGGTGGGGATAAGCGCGAAATCCGCGTGGAGGTGGATCAGGGACGGCTGGACGCATACGGGCTGAACATTATGCAGGTGGTGCAGGCGTTGCAAGCAGCGAATCTGAACGTGCCCGGCGGTCGCATCGAAGAGCAACGGCGGGAGTACGCCATCCGCGTGGTGGGTGAGTTCGAAAACCTAGATCAGATACGCAATGTGCGCATTCCCGTCACGAACCGCATGAACCCGATGGCTGCCCCAAACGTCATCCACCTTTCCGATGTAGCCCAGGTGAAAGATGGTGTAGCAGAGCGCACGGAAGGGGCACGGGTCAACCAGCGCAACACTGTGGGTATCATCATCACCAAAGCCGCCGATGCCAACACGGTGGAGGTGTGCGAAGGGGTCAAGAAGGAGATCGACCGTCTGAAGCAGGAACTTCCACGGGATATCGAGTTTGCGCTCACTCAGGACGAGTCCAAGTTCGTGCTGGAGAGCCTGACCGACCTGCGCGTGGCGTTGTTTCTGGCGATATTCCTCGCGGTATTGGTGGTCTATCTGTTCTTGCATAACCTGCGGGGAACCTTCATCGTTTCGCTGGCGATCCCGACCTCTATCGTCAGTACCTTCCTGGTGATGTACGGCTTCGGATTTACCCTCAACACCATGACGATGCTCGCGCTATCGCTGGCGGTAGGCATTCTGGTGGACGACTCCATCGTGGTGCTGGAGAACATTTTCCGTCATCTCACCCGAGGCGAGGAGCCGGCGGAAGCCGCGTTGAACGGGCGTTCCGAAATCGGTCTGGCAGCCATCACCATTACGCTGGTGGATGTGGTCGTGTTCGTGCCGATAGCCTTTATGGGGGGCATCACGGGGCAGTTCTTCCGCTCGTTCGGCATTACGGTGGCGAGCGCCACACTGTTCTCGCTGCTGGTATCCTTCACTCTGACGCCGATGTTGGCATCGAGGTGGTTCCGCGCGGGCGAGCAGGTGGAGGCAAAGCGTGGGCTGTTCGCGGCGTTCGACCGCTTCTACCATGCCTTAGACCAGGTGTATCGTCAGGTTCTAGAGCGTGCGCTGCGCCGCCGGTGGTTGGTCATTGGCTTCGGCAATGCGTTGCTGATTAGCATCCTGCTGGTCATCGCTGGTTCTCTGGTTGGCAGAGAGTTCATTGTGCCATCTGCTTTCTTCGCGGGCTTCACAGCGATGTTCGGCTTCCTGATGTGGTTTCTTGCACTGCTGTGGCGCAGTAATCGAAAGCCCCTGTTCGTGGCAGGTTGGGGTACTTTCATCATAGCGTCGGCGTTTTTCCTGTCGGGGCTTGCAGGTAGCAAGATGCCGCGTCCGCTGCTTCCCTTCCGTTTCGCCCCCGATCAAGACCAGGGCGTCATCCAGATTACGGTGGAGATGCCTGCTGGCACCTCCTTAGAGGAGACCGACCGCGTACTCAGGCGCATCGAAGAGGCGATATACAGTACCCCGTCCATCCGCAAGGATGTGCAAAGTGTCTTCACTAGTCTGGGTAGCACCACTGCCGGATTCATTGGTACAGGAGAACGCGGCGCCCAATTCGGGGAGTTGCAGGTGACCTGCATGGAGAAGCAGTCCTTAGGTGACAGGCTGATTGGCTGGTTGCCTTTTGTGAAACAGCCCTATCTGCGCACCCGTCCCAGCACGGAGATTGCGGACGAAATCCGCCAGCAAATCGGCACTATTCCGGGAGCGAAAGTGAAGGTGAACGCATTGTCTGGATTTCGCGGCGGTGTCGGCGCGCCAATCCAGATCGAACTAACCGGCCAGGACACGGAGTTGCTGGTGCGCACGGCGGAGCAGGTGATGGCGGTCGTCGCCCCGATCGAAGGCGTGGTTGACCCAGACATTTCCTGGCAGATAGGAAAGCCGGAGCTGCAGGTACGCATTGATTCCGAAAAGGTAGCAGCCGTGAACATGAGCGTGGCGCAGGTCGCTTCCGTGCTGCGCACCTACATCGAGGGTAATACCGATACCAAGTTCCGCGAGGCGGGCAAAGAGTACGATATCCGCGTACAGCTGCTAAAGGAGCAACGCCAGAACATCGACACCATCAGCACCCTGGTCATCGGCTACTTCAACGGACGTCCCGTGCGCCTGTCCGACGTGGCGACAGTGGAGATGACTGCTGGCCCCACTAAGATCGACCGTAAGAACCGGCAGAGATTGGTAACGTTCACCGCGTATCTTCAGCCGGGCTACTCTCCGGGTAACATGCAGCTGGTGATTGACGAAGCTTTAGCGAAGGCAAACGTCCCACCGCCGGGCGTTCAAATGAAATGGGCCGGCGAGATACAGATTCAACAGGAGGAAGGGGCATATCTGGGTCAAGCACTGCTATTGGCTATCGTGTTGGTGTACATGCTCTTAGCGGCGCTGTTCGAGTCGCTATTGATGCCGCTGACCATCATGCTCAGCCTGCCTCAGGCGATGATTGGTGGGTTGCTGGCGCTCATCATCACGGGCAACTCGCTGAACATCGTCTCGATGATTGGCTTCATCATGCTAGTGGGCTTGGTCACCAAGAACGCCATCCTGCTGGTGGACTACACCAACACGTTGCGCAGCCGCGGCTTGCCCCGCCTGCAGGCGCTGTTGGAGGCTGGACCGACCCGCTTACGCCCGATTCTCATGACCGCGTTTTCTCTCATCTTTGGACTGCTGCCAGTGGCACTGGCGATTGGGCGCGGCTCCGAGTTCCGGGCGCCGCTTGGAATCGCCGTCATCGGGGGATTACTCCTGTCCACGCTGCTGACACTGGTGGTCATCCCCTGTGTCTACACGGTGTTCGATGACATGGGTAACTGGATCGCGCGCACGATATTCCGAAGGGGTGTCTATCGGAAGGAGGAGTTACCCGCGCGCGAACCCGAGGTCGTCGACTGAAAACAGCCACTCCTTAGCTTCTGGATGACCTCCCGCTGGCGCGGGAGGTCTTTTTTTACGCGACACATTCCCAAACGTTGCCGTGTTCCCCTTCACGATAGAGCAGTGGGAAGTATGCGCCAGCAAAAGGGTCGCCATGCTTGCCACCCAGCAGATACACGTTCATGTGCTTATCGCTGGGAGTACCGGCACGATAGCGCGTACCGTCGGGCATCAGGTGGATTGCCCACGAGCGGCGTGGACGTTGACTCAGGTTGGGGCCGCTACCGTGAATGGTCAGGCAATGATGGAAGCTCAGCGCACCAGCAGGCATCTCGCATTTCACCGTGCGCCAGGTTTGCCCGGTGACCTGCTCGATGCGCTGTTGCAGCTTTTCCAAATCCTGCTCGAAAAAGTTGCCTTCGGGGATGAGTCCCCATTTGTGGCTGCCGGGTACCACCTGCATACATCCGTTCTCTTCGGTCACATCGTCCAGCGCAAGCCAGGCGGTAAGCAGTTCGGCAGGCTCCGCACACTGCCAGTAGCCATAGTCCTGATGCCAGCCCACGTTACCGCGTGCGCCGGTATCTGGTGGCTTATAGAGCAACTGGTCGTGCCAGAGGCGAATGCCCTTCGCGCCGGTCAGCCGAGCAGCCATCTCACCGATAAGGGGATGCAGCACTGCCTTCGCAATGACCGAGTCGCTCCAGTAGCTGTTGTCGATCTTGACGATTCGATCCAGTGGCTGCCCCGGCTCGATGTTGCGGCTCCACGGGGGACGCTGGGTGTGGTACTCGCCTGCGATGACCTTCGCATGGTGCTCGCGCAAAAGCTCCAGCTCATCGTCGGAGAGGATTTTGGGAGCAATCCAGTAGCCGTTTTCCCGATAAAACTGCACATCGCTTTCGGTCGGCAACGGAAAGGACATGGATGTTCCTCCTGAACGTAAAAGATTGTTTAGCATATCGAATTATAACCGTTCTACACCAAAAAGCCAAGTGAAGAAAGGGAGCAGTTCAACAAACCGCCGCACAAGTGCCCGCGACTTTCAATCGCGGACGCATACTCCCCCGCAGGATTGCCCGTCCGAAAAACGTAATCTTTGGGCGGGAGGTGCTGCGATGAAGTTTTCCAAAGGTGTCTGGCTCATGCGTGAGGGCGTGACGCCCCACTACGCCGTGCATGTCCATGACTTCGAACACGACGGCAGGTCACTGACTCTGTACGCGCCGGATAAGTGGGTGACCACTCGGGTGGCGACGCTGGACACACCGCTGCTAACGGTAAAGCTCTCCTCGCCACTTGAGAACGTGATACGTGTGCAAATCTGGCATCACAAAGGCACGCCGGTGCGTCCTCCGCATTTCGAACTGCAAGAATCGCCGCTTCCTGCGGTGCGGCTGGAAGATGGCGCGGGTTTCGTAGCTCTCACCACAGGTCAACTGACCGCGCGCGTGCATACCGAGGGCGAGTGGCTGATGGAGTTTTGCGAGGGCGAGAAACGGATTACCACCTCAGGCGCAAAAAGCATCGCTTACATGGACACTCCCGAAGGGCGGTTCATGGTGGCGCAACTCGGGCTGGGTGTGGGTGAATGCGTTTACGGATTGGGCGAGCGGTTCACGCCGTTTGTAAAGAATGGGCAGATCGTGGAGATGTGGAACGAGGATGGCGGCACCGCCACCGAGATTGCCTACAAAAACATCCCCTTCTATCTCACCAATCGCGGCTACGGGGTGTTCATCGCGCACCCGGAGAAAGTCTCCTTTGAGATTGCTTCCGAAAACGTGGAGCGCGTGCAGTTCAGCGTTCCGGGCGAGTATCTGGAGTATCACCTCATCTACGGACCTTCACCAAAGGAAGTTATCTCACGGTATACCGCTTTGACAGGGCGGCCTGCCCTGCCGCCCGCGTGGTCGTTTGGGCTGTGGCTCAGCACCTCCTTCACTACAGATTACGATGAGCAAACGGTCACTTCGTTCATTCAGGGGATGGCGGAACGCGAGATTCCGCTGAGCGTGTTCCACTTCGACTGCTTTTGGATGCGCGAGTTCCACTGGTGTGACTTCGTATGGGACAAGCACGTCTTCCCCGACCCCGAAGGGATGTTGCGCCGCCTGAAGGAGCGCGGTCTGCGCATCTGCGTGTGGATGAACCCCTATATTGCACAGCGTTCGCACCTGTTTGAGGAAGGCATGGAGCGCGGATACTTGCTCAAACGCCCTGACGGCAGCGTGTGGCAGACAGACCTCTGGCAGGCGGGCATGGGCATTGTAGACTTCACCAATCCCGAGGCGCGCGAGTGGTTCGAAGACCAGCTGCGCCGATTGCTGGAAATGGGCGTGGACTGCTTCAAGACCGACTTCGGTGAGCGCATTCCCACCGATGTGGTATACCACGACGGCTCTGACCCGGTGCGAATGCATAATTTCTACTCCTACCTGTATAACAAGACGGTGTACGAACTGCTGACCGAAGTACGTGGCGAGGGTGAGGCGTTGCTGTTCGCGCGGTCGGCGACGGCAGGCGGGCAGAAGTTCCCCGTGCACTGGGGCGGGGACTGTACTGCTACCTATGAGTCGATGGCGGAGAGCCTGCGCGGCGGGCTTTCGTTGAGCCTGTGCGGGTTTGGCTTCTGGAGTCACGATATCGGTGGCTTCGTGGACACCGCTCCCGCCGACCTGTATAAACGCTGGTGCGCCTTCGGATTGCTTTCCTCTCATAGCCGATTGCACGGCAGCAGCTCCTACCGCGTTCCTTGGCTGTTCGATGAAGAAGCGGTGGATGTGCTGCGCTTCTTTACCAGGCTGAAGTGTCGTCTGATGCCCTACCTGTTCCAGTGTGCTCGCGAGGCGCATGAGCGCGGCATTCCCATGATGCGTGCCATGTTTGTGGAGTTCCCTGAGGACCCGGGATGTGACACGCTGGACAGACAATATATGCTGGGTCCGAGTTTGCTGGTTGCACCTGTCTTCTCGCCGGACGGGTGGGTAGATTACTATCTGCCCGCCGGACGATGGACAAATCTGCTCAGCGGACGGGTGGTGGAAGGCGGACGCTGGGTGCGCGAGCAACACGACTTCTTCAGCCTGCCGCTCATGGTGCGACCGAACACCGTGCTGCCAGCAGGTTCTATAGACAATCGCCCCGATTACGACTATGCGAACGGCGTCACTTTCCATGTGTTTGATCTGGGCGATGGTGCGGAGGTGCAAACCGTCGTGCCGACCGTGACGGGAAAGACAGCCCTTGTGCTGCACACCACACGCATGGGCAATCAGGTAACGTTCCGTGCCGAGGGCGACACCCGTCGCTGGCGAGTGTTGCTGCGCAATATCCCTGCTGTGCAATCAGTAGAGGGAGCGCAGTCGACGGCGGAACGTGAAGGCACAGTTTTACTGCCGGCAGACGATGCCCGCGAGGTCGTGGTCCGGCTGTAGTACCTATCCCTCAAAAACGGCTTTGGCGGGTATCTGGAGTGAAGGCAGCTGCTGGGAGGGGATGACCTCTTCGCCCGACACCGGCTGATGCCAGTGCCAGTCCTCTTCTTCGTGCGTCAGCACAAAGACGTGGTTGGGTGTCAAATCCACCAGCCACACCTCCGGCACGCCCAAAGTATGGTAATCCGCCAGCTTCGCGTGCAGGCGTTCTAGCGTATCATTGGGAGAAAGCACCTCTACTACCAAATCGGGAGCCATCTCCAAATGCGTTAATGAATCCAGTAGTTCCGCCCCGCCCAACTTGTCGTAGCGCACGTATAACACATCGGGCTGTCGCACACGCAGAGGCTCCCGTTGCATTACAACGTCAAACGGTGCGGTCAGAATCGCACCTTGCCGACGCAATGTTTCATCAGCATACAACAACGCGCACAGACGAACAACCACTTGCTGGTGCTTTGCGGAAGCTCCCGCCAACGGTACCACCTCCCCGTCTTCTATTTCCGCCCGTTCGCCGGTGGGAGGCATCTGCACGTAATCCTCCCACTGCAACCGCTTCGTTTCCCGTTGCTGCTCCAATACCTGCGGTAGTGCCATTTTCACCACCTCCACTAAGAGTATAGCACAACCGTGAGAGACGACCGCAAAAGAGGCTACCCCTCAAAAACCGCCTTTGCAGTGATTTGCAGGTCAGGCAGTTGCTGGCTCGGAATGCACTCTTCGCCCGACGCGGGCTGGTGCCAGTGCCAGTCCTCTTCTTCGCGCGTTAGCACAAACACGTGGTTGGGCGTCAAATCCACCAGCCACACCTCGCGTACACCCAAAGTGTGGTAATCCCGTAACTTTGCGTTTAACTGCTCGACCGTGTCGTTGGGCGAAAGCACCTCAATGACTATTTCCGGAGCAATCTCCAGACGGGTCAAGAGTTCTGGCTCCCTCAACTCACCGACTGTCTCGGAACGGACAAAAAACAGGTCGGGCTGACGCACACGCAGAGGCTCACGACTCACCACAATGTCAAACGGCGCCAGCATGACTTTGCCCATTTGTTGCACCCATGGGTCACTCGTTAAAAGCCGGTACAAAGCACCCAGTACCGATTGATGTCGCCACGAAGCTCCTGCCAACGGTATCACCTCTCCGTCCACAATCTCGGCGTGTTCGCCCTTGGGAGGCATCTGCACGTAATCCTCCCACTGCAACCGCTTCGTTTCCCGTTGCTGCTCCAATACCTGCGGCAGTGCCATCTTCACCACCTCCACCAAGAGTATAGCACAACCGCCGTATGCCCGTCACGACATCCCTGAATAGGGTATAATGGATGCGGCACTTATGGACGTTGCACGCCTGCAAGAGGTGCGATTATCCATCTGCGCGCTACCCAGCGTGCGTGCTTCCGTTCATCTGCTCTCGCCGCAATCGCTTCGCACCGAGTTCACCGACGTATCAGGCAATCTGCTCCCGCTACTGATTGCCATCCGTTTGGAGGAACCGCAGGGGCTGACGTGTGTGCTGGTTGCCGATGAGCAGCGGGCACAGACACTTGCGGGAGACCTTGCGGCGATGGGAGTACCCGAAGCGCAGGTGGTGGTGTTGCCTTCCATGCTCGGCGAGCTGTTTGAGGACACGCCGCCCGACCTGCACCTGATTGGCAGCCGCATCGAGTCGTTATGGAAGGTGGCGACGGGGCAGGCGCGAGTGCTGATTGCCACCGCACAGAGCCTGCTGGAACCCACCCTGCCCCCTGACGCTCTGCGCGAAGCGGCGTTCACGGCGCGTAGGGGAGAGATGCTGGACATGGAGTGGCTGATGCGCCGGTTGGTGGAGCTGGGTTACGAGCGCGAAGAGATGGTGGCGCAGCGTGGACAGTTTAGCCGACGCGGGGGCATTGTGGACATCTTTCCCGTTCACGCCGACGAGCCAGTGCGACTGGAGTTTTTTGGCGATGAAATAGACCGCCTGCAACCCTTCGACTCCGATTCGCAGCGCGCGTCGGGACACCTGAGTGAGTGCGTGATTACCCCTGCCCGTGAGGTACTCTGGAACGCGGCGGATGTGGAAGGTGCTGTGAGCAAACTGCAGCACCTTTTAGAGGAGGCTCTGCACGACCTGGGTCAGAAAGGCAACGAGCGCGCCCCTGATGCCCTGCGCCAGCGTATCGAGGACGACCTGCTGCGCCTGCAACACCGCGTGGCGTTTGACCGGCTGGAACACTATATCGCCCTGCTGCACCCCGGTGCCCATGCCCTGCAGTACCTGCCGTCGGATTGCCTGCTGGTAGTGGAAGAGCCGCTGCAAGCGCAGACCGTTTACCACCAGTCCAGCCGCGATGCACTGGACGTGCTGGCGCACCGCGTGAAGCGCGGTGAAATGCTACCGCTGGAAAAGCTCTGGCAGAGCGTGCCGACGGCGGTACCGCAACCGGACGGGTTCTCCACCGTGCTGAGGCATATCCTGCAGGACCGGCAATGGCTTGCCGTTAGCAGTATCCCGTCGCCACGTGAGCTGCTGCCGAAGGTGAAAGAGGAGGAACTGAACGCCCGCGCTCTGCCCGGATATCGGGGACAGCTACCTGCGCTGATGGGCACCATCCGCAGCTGGCTGCAGAGCCGTTGCGTGGTGATTGTCGCTACCGAGCAGCCGCATCGGGTTAGTGAGATTCTGGAAGAGCACGACCTGTTTCCCAACGGCATCCCTACTGACGGCGAGCAGGGCGCACTGGCGGTGGTACATGCCCGCCTGTCCAGCGGTTTCCTTTGGGAGGCGGCGCGGCTGGTGGTGCTCACCGATGCCGAGCTGTTTGGGGCGAGCCGTTTACGCATCCTGCGCCGCCGCGTTCACGAAGGTATCCCGCTCTCCTCCATCTTAGACCTGCGTTCGGGCGATTACGTGGTGCATATCCATCACGGTATCGGTATCTATCGCGGCATCACACAACGCGAGGTGCTGGGCGTGCGGCGCGACTACCTGCTCATCCAGTACGCCCCGCCCGACATCCTGCTGGTGCCCACCGACCAGATTGACCGCCTGCAGAAGTATATCGGTTCGGAGGACAATCCGCCCGCGATACACCGACTCGGCGGTTCAGAGTGGGCGATGACCAAACGGCACGCGAAGGCAAAGGCACGCAAGATGGCGGAAGAGCTCATCCGCCTGTACGCCGCGCGAGAGGCTGCCGAACGCCCGCCCTACAGCCCCGACACCCCGTGGCAGCAGGAGATGGAATCGGCGTTTCCGTATGACGAGACCCCCGATCAGCGGCGCGCCATTCTGGAAGTAAAGCGAGACATGGAGGGCAGCCGCAAGCCGATGGACCGGCTCATCTGCGGCGATGTGGGCTTCGGCAAGACGGAGGTAGCCATCCGCGCCGCGTTTAAGGCGGTGATGGAAGGCAGACAGGTAGCGGTCATCTGCCCCACGACCGTGCTTGCCGCGCAGCACTATAACACGTTCCGCGAACGTTTTGCCGCTTACCCCATCCGCGTGGAGCTGCTAAACCGCTTCCGTAGCCCGAAAGAGCAAAAAGAGGTGGTGGAAGGACTGCGCGTGGGGGCGGTGGACGTGGTGATTGGCACACACCGGTTGCTTTCGAAGGACGTACAGTTCCGTAACCTTGGTTTGCTGGTGGTGGACGAGGAGCAGCGCTTCGGCGTGGCGCAGAAGGAACATCTGAAACGCCTGCGTACACAGGTGGACGTACTGACTCTGACCGCGACCCCCATCCCACGCACGTTGCACATGGCACTGGGCGGACTGCGGGCGATGAGCGTCATCAACGACCCCCCGTTCGGACGACTGCCCATCCGCACCATTGTGCGCCCGTACGATGACGACGTGGTGCGCGAAGCCATCCTGCGAGAACTGGAGCGCGGCGGGCAGGTGTATTACGTGCATAACCGCGTGCAGAGCATCTACCATGTTGCACAACATGTGCAGGAGCTGGTGCCTTTTGCCCGAATCCGTGTGGCGCACGGACAGATGCCCGATGACGAGCTGGAAGAGGTGATGCTGGGTTTCTATCACCACGACTTTGACGTGCTGGTATGTACCACCATTATCGAGAACGGGCTGGATGTGCCCAATGCCAACACGCTGATTGTGGAGCGGGCGCACCGGCTGGGACTGGCACAACTCTATCAGCTGCGCGGGCGGGTGGGGCGCAGCGACCGACAGGCGTACGCCTACTTCTTTTACCGCAACGACGCCAAACTGGACGAACGCGCCCAGCAACGCCTGAACGCCCTGCGCGAGTTCGCCGGATTGGGGTCCGGGCTGAAACTGGCGATGCGCGATCTGGAGATTCGCGGCGCGGGCAACCTGCTGGGCGCAGAACAGCACGGCGCAATGATTTCGGTGGGCTTCGAGTTGTACGCCGAGATGCTGGCGGAAGCCATCCGGGAACTGCGCGGTCAGCCGGAGGAGACCTTCTACCTGCCACCTGTGGATGTGCCTGTGAACGCATACATTCCCGCCACCTACATCGCCGACGAATCACAGCGTATCTTCTTCTACAAGAAGATGGCGGCGGTGCGGAAGCTGGAGGATGTCGCGGAGATCGAGGCGGAACTGCGTGACCGCTTCGGGCCGCTGCCGGAGGTGGTGCAGAATGCACTGCAGTTACTGCGGTTACGCCTGCAGGCGGCGCGTGTCGGTATCGCGGAGGTGAAGGCAAACAGGCACTGGGCGAACATCCGTTTTGCCGGTCATGTGCGCCTCACCCCACAGGCGGTGCGCGCGCTCACGCACGTCTATCGTCAGCATCAGTTCACGGGCGAGGGGGTGCGGTTATCGCTGGCGGGTAACGGGTCGCCGCTTGCCGCGCTGGCAGATATGTTTGACCTGCTGGAAAACGCGCTGGATCAGAGGGGGAAGGTTTAATAATGCAGGAGTCACGCAGCTGCTGATGAACACATAGCGGGTGATGCTTGTTCAGCGACTGCAGAGACAATCTCCTGTCATGCTGAAGAAGTGAAGCATCTCCGAATAACTCGAAGGCTGTCATTCTAACCGAATTGAAGCATCTCCGCATGACGAAGGCTGTCATGCTGAACGGAGTGAAGCATCTCAGAGCCTGAAAAGAGATTCTTCTCTTCGCTCAGAATGACAATAAATGTCGTGTTACACCACAAATTCTCTAAGAGAGTGTTTGAAAAATATATCTGCCCGGCAACTGAAAGTTGCGGGCAACCCAAAACGAAGCCTCCTGCGGAGGCTGAAACCTGCGACAGCAGGTTTTGTCCATGCGTTGCCCGCGACTTCAGTCGCTGGGGCAACCTACTAAGCCATTTATCAAACACTCTCTAACAGCTTTTGAACTGCGTAACTCCTAACTTATCAGACGGCATCTAAGACCCATTGCCTGTCACCCTAGCGACGGGTACCACATTAGAAGTGTGCTGCTTGCGCTGAACCCGCCCGCTCTGGCTCGAGCAGGCAGAGGAAGCTCATCCGCTAACCAACAGCAAGCCATCCAGCGGTTTCTCGGAAACACGGGACGACGGTTGACACATAGGATGATGATTAGTATAATCGTGATTAGTATAATCATGATTATACTAAGAGGAGGATAATGCGTCACACTTTTCTTAACCGTCACCGCGAACTGCACGCTCTGGAAGAAGCGATACGCTCCCCACGGGCGGAAATGGTTATCTTGTATGGCAGGCGTGGAGTTGGCAAAAGCGCGCTGATGCAACACGCTCTGGAACAGAGGGGGCAGCGTTATATCTACTATCGCGCCACAAAAAGGACACTCACACTTCAGATTGCTGCAATGCGCAACTGCGTTGCACAGGTCTATCCCGAAGATTATGTCCCTACAGCGTTTACTTCCATTGAGGATTTTCTCACCTATCTGGTGCATCTCGCCTCAGGGCGACACGAGCCACTTCTTTTTGTGATTGACGAACTTCCGTATCTTGTGGAAGCCGACCCTTCCTTGCTGAGCGTTCTTCAGCACTGGTGGGATGCCCACAAGGGCGTCGGGCAGCTGAAAGTATTCCTGTTGGGTTCTACCCTCGCCTTTATGGAGCGTCAGGTGCTGGATGCAGGAGCTCCTCTGTATCATCGGCGTACGCGCTCGCTCAGGCTTGAACCGATGGACTACGCAGAGGCAGCACTTTTCTTCCCCATGTACTCCCCTCAGCAGAAGATGGAAGCCTACGCCATTCTGGGGGGAATGCCTTTATATCTCGAACAGTTTGACCCCGTGCAGGACATTGAGCAAAACGTCATTGGCACCATTTTACGGAGCCATACCTTTCTCTCGCAAGAGCCAGAGTGGCTGTTGCTGGAGGAATTTCGCCGTGACCTATTATACAGCTCCATTCTGCGTGCAGTAGCCGCAGGACACCGTCGCCCTTCGGACATCGCGAACGCTATCGGCAAGGGGTCTGCACAGGATATCACTGTGGCGCTGGATAAACTCCAGCAGCTAGGTTTGATTGTCCGCGAAGTGCCCGTCACCGAGCGTTCTCTGCCCCGTTCGCGCCGCTCGCTATACTATCTGGCGGATGAGTATTTGCACTTCTGGTACCGATTCGTAGACCCATATTCCAGCATGGTGGCGCGGGGATTAGGGCGGCAGGTGTGGGAACAACACATCGCCCCGCATCTCAGCCATTTTGTCTCCCGTCCCGCATTTGAAAGAGCGTGCAGGCAGTATGTGTGGCGCATGGTGGAAACTGGCAAGTTGTCGCTTCCTGTCGTCGCCATTGGTGCATGGTGGGGAGCTGGCGGGCGGGAGATCGATGTGGTCGCGGTGGACGAGCAACATCGTCTGGTACTCGCAGGCTCCTGCAAGTGGACGGCTAACCCTATGGATGTCGCGGACTACGTGGCTCTACAGAAAAACGTCCAGCTTGCTCAAGAGGAACTGCGTCCCAACGAGAGACCGACCTTCGCGCTGTTCTCCCGTGCGGGCTTCACACCGCAGCTGCGTCAGCTGGCAGAGGCGGAAGGGGAACGACTCTTGCTGGTAAGCCTGCAGCAGATGTACGAAGCATAACAAACTGGCTCCTCGGGCAGGACTCGAACCTGCAACTTGTATGAAACTGTGTCTTTCTCCACCCCAAGGCATTACTTCGGGTTCACTTTCTGCAGCGTTGCGCTTGAGCGGCTTGCGTCTTTGTGTTATTGTTGTATTGAAGACCTGACCCTTCGGCGGGCTTGGGTGGTGTCCAAGGTGGTGACGGGCAGGTTTCGCTCTGCCCCTGTAGAATTGTACTTTTGGTGGAGGAGGCGACGGTAATGAGCAAAACTGCCTTCAGCATCGTGACGGTGGTGGTAGCGGTTTCTCTGTGCATGGGGCAGCCAGCCAGTACGGAGAGGCGGATCAACCTTCAAGTACAAAGTGCCACATTCACCAAGGTTTGCGACGCTCTGGCGAGACAGTACTCCCTGAACATTATTGCAGAACTCCATGTTGCAAATAATCCGCCTGCTTCCAACGTGGAGATAAAAGACCTCAGCGAGCCGAAAGCCGTTGCCACCCTTGCGGAATACTACGGCCGGGAGGTTATTTTTACGGGCAAGGCCTACATCTTGAGAAGTAAGCGCTGGGCAGTACGCAGAGAGCAGGACCGGTTCGGCATAGTGAACTACGGCTTGAAGTGGATCACTGCGGGGAAGGTAACCATCGCAACCAAAACGACATCAGAGGGGCTGTTGCGTTTGGATGTAGAGGTAACAGAGGCAAGTTTGTCTGCGTTCGCACAGGAGTTTTCCAAACAAACAGGATGGCTGCTGCACGTGGAGAAGGAGCTTGAACAGATACGCCTTTTGATCCGATGGAACGATGCCTCGCCAGGGGAATTACTGGAAGCGCTAACTGTGTTGCTCGGGGCTCGTCAGACTGTACGCATCGATCGCTCGGAAGAGCAGAAAAGGCGAGACCTTCACCAACTTGAGGCCGCCGCTGACGCACGCTCCGAAGAGGAGAAGGAATCGGAGCAGCTTCTGCCAAAGCTGCTAGCCGTTCTGAACGAG
>Ga0209691_1000114_pt1 | contig 56229 bp, 41 predicted proteins | sample YNPMSBMetaG_FD_187120 | JGI IMG/M metagenome (GOLD analysis project Ga0209691, IMG submission 187120) | Anoxygenic and chlorotrophic microbial mat microbial communities from Yellowstone National Park, USA - YNP MS-B MetaG (SPAdes) (version 2) ... | reverse complement strand
CCATTGCCCAATATTCCTCACTGCTGCCTCCCGTAGGAGTCTGGGCCGTGTCTCAGTCCCAGTGTGGCTGACCACCCTCTCAGGCCAGCTACCGATCGTCGGCTTGGTAGGCCATTACCCTACCAACTACCTAATCGGACGCAGGCCCATCCCTACCCGGGTTGCCCCTTTGAAACCTTTCGGTTCCTCATCTGATATTAGCACCGATTTCTCGGTGTTATGTCAGGGGTAGGGGTAGGTTACCTACGCGTTACTCACCCGTGCGCCAGTCGTAGCCGAAGCTACGCCTTGACTTGCATGTGTTAGGCACGCCGCCAGCGTTCGTCCTGAGCCAGGATCAAACTCTCCATTGATTCTATATTCTTCTCTTTCTTTCGAGAGTTTGTCACAAGGCTGTGCTCGACAATTTCTTCCTTCTTCTCTCTTATGCTCCCTCTTTTCAAAGAACTCAATTTTGTTGGGCTACAAAATTAGAAACTTTTTTCGAAATAACCAAATATTTCTTAAAAATTTTTTCCCTCTCTTTCGCCCAACCTTTTCAATGAACTTTTTAATTTTCATTCCCAATAGGGACTACAAAATTAAAAACTTTTTTTCAAATATCCAAATACTTTTTTTATTTCCTTCACCAAAAATTCAAATATCGCCCTTTCGGGACTGTTATAAACGAACATTTTTGATTTTATTGTGAAGAATTTTAAATTTTTTGAAGATTTTTTAAAAATAAGTTCTCAATTTGTTCCAATAAAGCATCTTCGGGGCAGACCTATATGTTTACCCCCAGAATGTTGTTTCCGAGGTTCCAACTATGTAGGGGCAACCGGACGGTCGCCCCTACAAGTATTTGCCAGACATCGGATGTCTGTGAAATGCACAAGGAATAACACGATGTACAGGATGATAAGAGAGATTTCATTGTCATTGATAGGTGAAAAAAGATATAGTTTCCCTTAGTTTGTAAAAAGACATCGGATGTTTCAGAAACATCCGATGTCTGGAAAAGTTTTTTTAGGTGCAGTTTATAAATAGCACCAGCAATAGAGCAAATTATGATAAATCTTTAAAGTTCAAATATAGAGTGGATTGTATTTTGCAATTACCATAATTAAAAAAACAAATATATATTCCCCCTTACTCTGTAACGACAAATTTGTATGGTTTTCGGCTTCCTAAATTGCTTTCGATGACTAATAAATACACTCCGCTCCGTAGCTTTATTGGCAATTCTATTGCGTTTATACCTCTTTCCAGTTGTATCCCACTCTCGGAAATTATCTCCTCACCAAGCAAATTATATACTCTTGCCCGAATTTCAACCTCTGCCGTTGCGTTCAATAGTATTTCAAATCTATCTCTACTTGTGCGATGTATCTCTCGCAATTCTACCGTCGGAGCGTATTCAATTTGCGATAACTCGGGTTCGCAAACACCTGTTATCTGCAAACTGCCGTCTTCTTTCACAGGCTCGAACAACGTATCGTTCATCTCCATTTCAAATCGGCTTATCTTCAACGGCACCTTCTTCTTGTCCGAAAGCAATATCGTCCCGCATATCCGCTCCAACTCCTTCCGTTCGCTTTCCCAATCGGCTATTTCGCCTTCAACATCGACTACACACTCCCCGTTCTCAATTCGGCTGTTGTAATTTGCTTTCGGTGCAAAGGCTCTTGCGTCAAATCGAATTTCCCCTTTGTACTTTATCCCTTCCAGCTTCCGCCCTATCGTCTTCCTCGCCGAAAGCGGTATGCAAAAGTTCGCATCCCCAACCACCCCGCTCGTATCGGGCAGGCTTACTGTTGTTACTTCTTCGGGCTTTAAGAATTTTACATATATCGTATCGCAACTTCGACAACAAAATGTATCGACAACGCAAACCCAGTATTTCCCCGTCCGTCGCACTACAACAGAGGTATCGCTCGTTCCATCGAACCATTCTATCTCGCTGTATCGCTTATCCAAATATAAGCGGACACTATCGCCTTCCACCAAATCATCGCTCTTGTCGATTTTTATCTTCAATCCCGCTTCCCTGAACACATAGACGCTATCGGTGAACTCCTCGGTCGGCGTTTTTATCTTTACTCGATACCATCCAAAATTTTCTTTTCCAAGATTGGGAATGTAGGGCAGTGTATCTTTCGAGTAGAACCCTGCCGGACCGCTCCATTCAAATTCCACCCCGCTTTGGTTCAAAATCTCCTGCGGGAAGAACGGAGTGAAAAAGAAGCGAAGTTCGCCTCCCTCGCACGCAGGCTTCCGGTAGTCTATCAATCGGTATAGGTAGGTATGGAAAACGTAACAATATACCCGTACATCCTCACTCAAAATATTGCCTTCTTGATAAATTGGTAAGGTATCTATTTTAGTTACTAAAAATGAAGAAGAGCTGGGTGCCTCGTTAGGATTTTCCAGAATTACCAATTTGTCGGGTGTTCTATCGTGAATCGATAAATATAAATAGACTTTCCCATCCACCCCGGGGAGAAAAGTAGGGTTTATATTACCAGGGAGATATGGTAACGTATCCAAATATGCAATTTGCCTTGAAGAATTAATGCTAATTGAATCCCAATTGTTCAGCTCATATTGCAATACTTTAATAAAGGTTGGTCCGGGCAGCGATTGCCATTCGATTAAGCTTAAGTAGAGTTTTTGGCTATTAGGCGAAAAATAAATGTCTTCAAGTAGTCTTTTTCTAACTGTATCATCAAAAATTTTAATGGGTTGCGAAATTTTCCCGGTTTCTCGGTCGAATTTTGCAATTTCCCAAAAGTCCCCACCCAAATCATCTTGCAAAAGAAAAGCTATTTTCTCGCCATTTGGGGACGTCAGTATATAATCCAAGTATTTAATATTGTAATTAAAATTAAAACTGGAATAAATTTTTTTATTTAAACCAAAATCATTTATTATTTCACCACCTTCAATCCCATTCTTTGTAATAAGAAAATTGTGAATTTTACCGTCTCTGTCGACAGCAAGTAGCCAAATATCTTTTTCGTTCTTGTGCAAAATTGGAATGTAATCAACGTAGTAAAAAACATCGTTGGACAAAAATTTCTTCTTTTCTACTACTTTGCCTAATCCATTGTTTTGTGTCATATCAATGATTGAATAGCTCACAAAAAAAGGGAATATGAAACCACCGTAGCCATCATTTCTTGGTAATGCTGTTTTTAAAAAGAGGTAATACTTTGTTGAATCTCCCGGGAATGGCAAAATTATTGGTTTTGAAGAAATAAAAGCACTATTATCAAAGTTCGGAATTAATTTGGTTTGAACCTGATTAAAGGAAAGCCAAAATAAAGAATCACCATTGTCCATAATTTTGAATTCACGATTGTAAACTCTAATACCATCGGTATGGAATAACAAATTACCATAAACATCACTAACTGTTGAATAGCCGTTGAACCAAGGCATTAGATACAATTTATAAAAATTTTTATAATTCCCCGAAATAGTGAAAGTATCATAAGTCAAACCAATTAACGGAGGAAAATTTAATTTCAAAAAATTTATTTCCTCCTTACAAAAACTGTTGAATGTTATTCCATTACGTCTCCAGAAAATATTAAAAGCTTGCCTTTGCGAAAAAGAACCGGTAATGGAGAGCAAAAGTAAAATTAACGAAAATAAAAATACTTTTTTCATATTCCCTCCAAATAAATCAACACACCGGAGCCCCTAATGTGAATTAGGGACTCCGCAAAACTCACCTCAAAATTACAAACATTTTTCGAGATATTACTTCACCGTTAAAAATAATTGATAGAGTATAAACACCCTGGGGCAGGAGTTTGGTTTGTACTTCAAGATCGGCTTTTTTATCTTTAATTGTATATTGTTGAGAAAAAAGCTCGTTACCAAAGAGGTTATTGATTTTCAAAATCAACTCACCATCCCTTTCAAAATCAGCAAAAATTTTCAAGGCTTCGTTTGCAGGTACTGGGAAAATCTCAAATTTCATATTCCCTCTCAGTGAATTATCTTCCCCCCAGCTATCATCACCCCTTCTTGGGGATGGGCTATAATCAAGAAGTCCATCTAAACGAGATGGATAATTCAATAGCAAACAAACCTCAAAACAATTATTGGAACAAGGTTTACTACTTAGGTTCAAATTTTGACTATAAGCTTCATAACAATGAATATATACCATTAAGGGGGGATTTTGTTGAACACCACCGTCATAGCAATCTTCATTAAACCTTATTATGAAATCAAGCGAGCAACATTCAGTTTCAGGGCAGGGTACAAGTAAGTAGTTCATTCGCTGCCAGCACGAAGGTAAAATAACTGTTACATTATAAACAGCATCTGGATTATCTGGATTCAACAGTTCTTGGAAGTAACCTCTTGAATTATACAAAGCGGCTCTTATTAGTCCTATAAAAACCCCTTGAATGATGTCTGTAGGTAAATCTGCATCGGTTGGTAATTGTACTGATTCAAAATAAATTAATCGCTGCCCGTTACATTCTTTTGTTTTGACTTTGCCATAATATGTGCCACCAAGGTCAGGGTCCTGAATCCTTACTTTTTTCCCGAAATATGCAACATCTGTTCTTTGCGATGGAAAATCATTAAAATAGGCTGGGGAAGCATCCCAAGGAGTATTCGGACACGGGTCGTTAAAACCACTGCACACTACACTTCCATCCGTGCCTAAGCTCCCGGGTGGCAAGTCATTTGCATCGCAAGCAAAAAAGCAACTACCTCCTACGGCGCCACCGCAGGTCGTGGGCGATGGTTGATTAATGTTAAATTTATTAACTATATCAAATCTTATGAATGTACCATTTGGTCCATATATTGGCCTGATAACATATTTAGTTCTGCAACAGTCAAAGAATGGACAAGGTTCTAACGCCAATGTTGAAGCATTCCAAGTCCAACAAGCATTCATATCTATCATCACATCCCAACCGTTCCAAAACCGATAAAGTTCAGATTCTGGCACGAAAAATACAGGTGTGTACCGAAGTAGGTTTTTAATTGCACTTTGAATAACTGTTGTTCTTTCGTTCTGATTATTAAATTGACAATCCCCGTAAAACTCAATTTTATCAATGAAAATTTCCCAGGTAGTGGTGCCATCGGGACAAGTACATTCCCTAATTTGAAAACGAATATCATAGTAGCAAACGCGGTCTAAATCAAGGTAAATTGTTCCCGATTCGTGGAAATAGTTGGGGTCGGTTACTCGAAAACCGTATTGTCCAGCAACCGGCCCGTGAAAGACACAATTTTGATTGCAAGGGTCACAATTTGTTGAGAAAGCGAGGTTTTGTTCTATAAAGAACAAACCAAACGCAATCAAAATTAGTCTTAAAACCTTATATTTTTTTATGAAACTTTTCATTTTGACCACCTTTATTTGTTTAAAATAATTTTCAATTTGAGTTAAAAAAAGGAAAAGAAAAAGTTTCAATAATTTTAGAAGAACAAAAGTTTCAAAGACCGCTTTTGGCTAAGTTCCACATTTGTATTTGGGGGTCCTCTGCAATTCGTGCAGTTTTCTGGTAAATCGGATTTATTTATCCGAGATAATTCTCTCTCTCTCTCCAGAAATTCGTTTAGGGAATTAACAAAGACTCTATATCTGCTTTTCATAAGGAAAGTAGTTTTTGTATTGTTTATAATCATTTTACCCTTTCCCCGTGAACTACATCCAAATTACGAAAAAAATTTTAAATGTGCAAGTATTTTTTTATTAAAATTTTATATTTTTCTGAAAAATTTTTGAAAGTGTCTAATTCATTTCTTTTATATTCTTATATTTGCTTTCTTATATGAATGCGATTGAAGATTTATATCAAAGGTTGAGCTGTTGCGATATTTGCCCGCATTCGTGCAATGTTAACCGTTTGGCTGGCGAAACGGGGGTATGCGGTGCTACCGCCGAAGTTGTTGTGGCTTCCTTTGGTCCCCATTTCGGCGAAGAGCCTGAACTGGTGGGCTATTTCGGTTCGGGCACAATCTTCCTTTCAGGATGCAATATGCTTTGCGTTTTTTGCCAGAACTACACAATTAGCCACTATCGCCAAGGCAAAATTTTCTCGATTGCAGAACTTGCCGACTGTATGCTTCGACTACAAGAAATTGGATGCCACAATATTAATTTTGTTACCCCTACACACTATGCACCGCAGATTGCTCGTGCAATTGTCGAAGCACGAAGTCTTGGGCTGACTATCCCGATTGTTTACAATTCAAGCGGATACGATAAGGTCGATACTCTAAAATCTTTGGAAGGGCTGATAGACATCTATATGCCCGATTTGAAATTCCTCGACCCCGAAAAAGCTAATTTATACTCGGAAGCGAGAGATTATTTTGCTTATGCCTCGTCGGCAGTGATTGAAATGTATCGGCAGGTGGGGAATCTGGTCGTCCGCAACGGAATTGCAAAGCGTGGGTTAATCATTCGCCATCTCATTTTGCCCGAAAATCAATCCGACACAATCGATATAATCGATTTCATTGCAGAAAATCTTGGCACCGATGTCTATTTGAATCTTATGGACCAATACTACCCAAGATTCAATGCCTATCAGTATCCACGAATTAGCCGAAGTTTAATACCCGAAGAGTATAATTATTATGTTGACTACGCCCGCAGCAAAGGTTTCCACATTCCCGAATACATCTTCGGAAGTTAATAGTGGCGTTCGCCAAAAATTGCAGTTCCAATTCGGAGAATTGTAGCCCCTTCTTCGACAGCAATCATATAATCGTTAGTCATACCCATCGAAAGTTCGGTAAGAGGCAACTCGGGGAACTTTTGTTTTGCCTCTTCGAAAATCGAGCGAAGAAGCCGAAATTCCTTGCGGATGTTATTCTCATCGGTGGAAAAACTGCCAATCGTCATCAAGCCAATAACCCGAAGTTTTGGCAATTGCCCAATCTGTTCGATTAAAGGCAAAGCCTCTTTGGGTTCACAACCGAATTTGGATTCCTCGCCCGAAGTGTTCACCTGCACCAACACATCAACAACTCGATTGTGCTTTTCCGCTTGTCGGTTAATTTCGTTTGCCAAATGGACTGAATCCACAGAGTGAATCAATTTGACGAATGGAATTATGTATTTGACTTTGTTGGTTTGCAGATGCCCAATGAAATGCCAGTTGGGCTGAACATCGGAAATTTGCTTAAGAAGTTCGTACTTTGTTTTTAATTCCTGAGCATAATTTTCGCCGAAATCTCTAATACCGGCCTCAATTGCATACTTTATCGCTTCAACAGGGTGGGTTTTGCTAACAGCAACAACTTTGATATCGCGAGCGATACCAAATCTTTTTTTGACCAAATCAATATTCTCAAGAATTTGCTTATAATTTTTCTCAATCACTTCCTTTGAATATGTCGATTCCATTTTACAATCCCATTTTAACATATATAAACTTTCGCAAAATATTTTTATTTTTGATTTTTTTTAAGAAGGTAAAATATGGAATTTATGGCTATTCCCGTGTATATGATTATTCCCTTCGTTTTGATGTTGCTTGCAATTGCAATTTTACCACTTGCAACTCCGCATTTTTGGGAAAGCAATCGAAACAAACTCATTGTTAGTTTAATTTTGGGTATCCCAACAGCAGGATGGCTTTTGTTCAATCAACTTTCCGAAGCGTTGATTCACTCGATTTTCTTCGACTATGTACCTTTTATTATCCTGCTTGGAGCTTTGTTTGTTATTTCGGGCGGAATATACCTCGACGGCGACCTCGAAGCAAAGCCAACCGTGAACCTCGTCTTCCTCATCATTGGCGCCATCCTTGCTTCTTTGATGGGAACTACTGGCGCAGCAATGCTTCTCATTAGACCATTGTTGAAAACGAACTTCCGTAGGAAACATAAAACTCATATTGTTCTATTTTTCATAGCGATTGTCGCAAATTGTGGTGGCTTGCTCACCCCGTTAGGCGACCCACCTTTGTTCATTCTGTATTTACGAGGAGTTCCCTTCTTCTGGTTCCTTAACTTAGTCAAAGAATGGTTCGTTTGCAACTTATTTCTTTTAATTATTTTCTATTTGATTGAGCGTCACAATTACAAAAAAGAAGCTAAGGAAGATTTAATCAAAGACCTCGAAGAATACAAGCCCTTACGGTTACGCGGAACGATAAATCTTCTTTTCCTGTTAGGGGTTGTTCTCTCTGTTGCATTCCTCAATCCATTATATTTGCCTTTTGTAAAGCCACACCACATTAGTTCATACATTCGCGAAATTGCGATAATTTTTATGGCTGTGCTTTCTATGATTTTCACCAAAAAAGAAGTCCGCGAGGCGAACAGATTCAATTGGCATCCCATCGAAGAAGTTGCTTATCTTTTCTTTGGAATTTTTATTACAATGACGCCTGCTTTGCTTTACCTCGAAGAACACGCCCGAGAGTTCGGATTGACGACAATCCACGCGTTCTACTATGCCTCGGGTGCATTGAGTTCGTTCTTGGATAACACACCAACCGCTGTAACTTTATATTCGCTGGCAAAGGGGCTTATTCATCAACAGCCGCACTTGTTCACCGACCCAGTGATTGTTGGCGGCATCCCTGAACACTTGCTCGAAGGAATTGCTACGGGGTGCGTCTTTTTTGGTTCGATGACCTACATTGGCAACGGACCGAATTTTATGGTCAAAGCCATTGCGGAGCACGAGAAAGTCCCAATGCCACACTTCTTTGCATATATGTATGGATTTTCGTTGATTATCCTGCTCCCAACTTTTATAATTGTGCAATTGTTGTTTATACATTAACCTTTAAATCAATTTGATTATTTAAAAATTTAATGATAATTTAGAAAGTTATTATATCTATTTTATGGGGAAATTTCAAATAAGTTACAAACGAATTAATCCAGTTAAGTCTTTTGGAGAATTACAGCCATCTCTCTTGGTTGATGTACCAGAATTGACACCTAAACAGAAATTTTTGAATTCACTTGGAGGGGTCGAGAAAAAATATAAAAGATACTTAGGGTCACCTTTAAGATATGCTGGGGGTAAAAGCTGGGCAGTTGGCTATGTTGTCGAAAAGTTGCCCGAAAATATCCAAAGGCTCGTTTCACCTTTTTTTGGTGGCGGTTCAATTGAAATAGCGGTAGCAAAAGAATTAGGAATAGATGTAATAGGTTTCGAGATATTCGATATTCTGGTAAATTATTGGAAAATACAAATTGACAAACCAAATGAATTATATCAAGAGTTAAGTAAATTTAAACCAAATAAGGAAACATATAAGTGGGTAAAAGAAGAACTAAAGAAGCATTGGAAGGGTGTTATTAATCTTCCACCTTTGATTTTGGCTGCATACTATTATTTTAATCATAATTTATCTTATGGTCCTGGATTTTTAGGCTGGATGTCTAGTGTTTATTCAAACGAAGAAACATACTCTCGCCTTTTGGAAAGGGTAAAAAACTTCAATGTAAAAAACATTACTATTGAATGTGCTTCTTTTGAAGAGGTTTTACCAAAATATAAAACAGATTTCCTTTACTGCGACCCACCATATTATTTAGGGAAAGATAGTACTTTGTTTAGAGGACTATATCCACAGCGTAACTTCCCCATTCATCATAACAATTTTGACCACAATTTGCTTAGAGAACTTCTTTTGCAACACCAAGGTGGTTTTATCTTATCTTATAATGATTCACCAACAATCAGGAATTGGTATAAAGATTTTGAAATTATTGAATTACCTATACACTACACAATGGGGCAGGGCGAGACCAGAATAGGATTGAACCGAAAGTTGAAAAATTCAAATCATATTAAAAAGATAAAAGAATTGTTGATAGTCAAGGAACCTTGAATGCCAAAAAAGAAAGCTATGACATCTGAAAAAGCTAGCTTCGTAAAAAGGAAAGGGCACGAAGATGCTCGTGAATTTGCTGAATTATTAGGAATCGGAAAAGAATTTAATAACAATCCTCAAGCAAAAAAGGATGTAATTGATTCGGAAGGTTACTCTTATTCTGTCAAAAGCGGGGAGAAGAAATGGCAAATCTTTCTTTATGGTAAGACAAGGTTTGAAAATAATTTTACTTTTAAAGGAATGAATGGAATAGGAGATTTATTTTTAAGATGTATTAATAGCTTCCCCGAAAATAGAGAAGATTACTTAAAAGACAAGGTAAAGTATAAAAAAGAATTACAAAAACCAATGCTCGAATTATGCGATAAGTTAAAGGATAAAAGAATACTTACTGCATTCATTGACAAAAGTATGTTTAATAGCGGTGAAGTTGATTTTCTGGTTATAAAAGAGTCGAATAATTTTTACATTTTTTGGGGGAGGGAAGTTGTAAATACTTTGGTTAATAGCTATGTAGTTGAAAATTCAAAAGCAAGGGGAATGAACCAAATTGATGCTCAAAAAGTGATTTTCAAGGTCGATGGAATAACTCACGGTGAAATTGAGATGAGAAACGATAGCGATGTTCATTACCGAGAAATTAAATTTTGGCTTGACAAAAAGCTGACCTTTGTTCTACTTACATCCAAAATCCAACCATCAAAACAATTAAAACCAAGAATATATCTTTATGGCAAAGCCATTAATAAATTATCTAAATATTTCAAAAGTTTAAATGCTTGATTGTTTTTTTCGGGACATTCGTCATTTTGAACATCTAAATTGCAAACAACGTGTAAATTCATAATTTTCTACTCTAAATAAATTTACAATTAAAGGTGATTTTATGAAAAATTCTTTAATCTCTCAAACAGCCATAAAAAACATCGCTATGTGTTTATCGATGTGCTTCGCGGGCTCGCCGTGCTTTGGATGGTCGAAACCCACGTGGTCGACGTCGTCCTGATGAAATCATTCAAAAGCGGCTGGTTCTACATCTTATTAAATATTTCGAGCGGCTTCGTTGCAGTTGCTTTTTTGTTCTGTGCTGGCGCTGGGTTTTGGATTGCAGCCACACGCAAAGCCGAAGATTACCGCCGTTTCGCCCCGCCCCTTTGGCAATATCTTCGCCGTCTTGGGCTGATTTTGCTGATTGCTTATTGGCTACACTTCCCAACTATGTCGTTCCAAAGGCTTTTCCAATTGAAGTGGGAAAATTGGCTATCGTTCTTCCAGATTGACATATTGCAAACCATTGTCTATTCCTCGCTTTTCGCCCTCATTCTGCTTCTAATAGTAAAAAACTTAAATGTCTTGAGGTGGATTTATGGCCTAATTGCTTTGGCAGTAATGCTTGCCACTCCATTTATTTGGAATCTCGACCCATTCAGCTTTCTCCATCCGTTCTTTGCTTGTTGGATTGCCCGAGTTCCAATTTCCAAATTCCCACTTTTCCCGTAGAGTGCTTACTTCTTTGCGGGAGCCTTCTTCACCGCTATGTTTTTCCAAACAGAAAACAAAGAAATGCTATCGTGGGTTCTGTTAATCGTAGGCACTGCGTTAATGCTTATCCTGTTTTATACACGAAGTTGGACAGAGTTCTATCCGGGCTATCAGGACTGGTGGCGAGTTTCACCATTCCACACTTTATCACTTTATTTAGAATTTCGGGTACGGTTGCCGCCTTTTCGCTTTTGTACCTCATCGAGAATTGGTATAAAGAAAAAAGAATTGGTAAAATTCTGCAACTGTGTGGACAAGAGTCCCTGTATATCTATGTTTTCCATCTGCTTTTGGTTTATGGTTCTATTGCAAACTTTGGAATGCGGTATTATGTGGGTTCGCGGTTAGACCCATTTTCGACCATTTTGATTATTCTCGAGCTCTGGGTCTTGTCCTATTTCACCGCACTGGCTTGGCATCAAATCAAGGCAACGAACATTAAGACAGCGCGCTGGGTTATGGCAAGCACTTTTGGTGTTTTCTTCCTTATCTTTTTGCTCAATCCCGCGTAGAAATCAAAAAAGTTTCGTAGGGGCAATTTATAAATTGCCCTAACAGATATTAAATTATGGTGATTCAACCCAAAACCCGATTTCCTGACCCCTAATGGGGTTCAATACGAAAAGACATCGGATGTTTGCGAAACATCCGATGTCTGGAAAATTTACAAATTCTTGTAGGGGCGAACCTATGCGTTTGCCTCTTGAACTACATCCTATGACGATATGTTTTGTATGGAATGATGGTATGTTTTGTTTTATTGGTGCAATTCTTGAATTGCCCCTAAAAAATCTTTACTTCTCACTCTTTCTTTTTCTGAAGTGCAAAGAATCGCCCCATTCGTTCAATCCAAGCTCCATTCCCAAATTAGTGATTCGCCGGATTAAACATTCTCCGCAGTCGTTGGTGAACTCGTCGATACAAGGCTTGCCTTCGTAAAGCACATATTCGCGTCGGTATTGACCGGGCGTTAAAAGGGGCATAACAACATTTGCACCAAAGCGGAAACCTTCTTCTCGTCCGAACGGATACAATGCTTGCAACGCTGTCGTGGATGCAATGTTTACATCTTTCAGAACTAGCCTTGTGACTGCAATCATTTTCAACGAAAGCAAGTAAATTTTGTATTTATTTTTGCGGAAGTATTCTTCGTACTCAGCCATTGGCGTCTGTTTATGGACAATATAGGGACCCATTCCAATCATATCCGCGTCAATTTCCTTGAAGAAAAGGATATCCCGAGCTAAATCCTCAATTGTTTGTCCCGGAAGACCAATCATAACGCCCGTTCCCACCTGAAAGCCAATATCTTTTAGAAAATAAAGGCGCTCCAAACGGCGAGCGAACGAAACACTTTCGGGATGGATTTTTGCGAAAAGTTCAGGATTCGATGTTTCGATGCGGAGAAGATAGCGGTGGGCACCAGCCTCGAAAAAACGTTTGTATGTCGAATAGCTTTGCTCACCGACGCAAAGCGTGATTCCAGCACCATCGGGAAGTTTTTCGCTTCTTGTTTCCGATTTTATTCTTTCCACTGTTCGGCATACGAAGTCAATGAATCTTTGGTCCCGCCTCTCTCCCGATTGCAAAACTATCGAACCATACCCTTTGTTAATTGCATATCGGGCACATTCCACAACTTCGTCTTCATCGAGCCAATATCTTTTTACGGAACTATTGCTTTTGCGAATACCACAATAGTAGCAATCATTTATACAATAATTTGAAAATTCAATCAGCCCGCGCAGATAAATTTTCGGTCCAACATTTTCCTGCTTAACCTCGAAAGCTTTACGACGAAGTAATTCAATCTCCTCCGGCTCCTCTAAAGAGAGAAGTTGCTGTATATCCTCGAAATCTAAATTTTCTTTACCTAAAATGACATCCAAATTTTTCATAACAAAGAAAGACGAGACACAATATTCTCAATTGCCAAATTCCGTGAATAATAGAGTTGAGGCGAAAGGAAAAAAGACAACGAAAGTCATACACAAGTTGAAATTCCTATTTTCGCACAAAAGTTAAGCAGAACAACGGGTTGTTTCTCTTTGTGGATTTTTTTTCGTCATTCGATGTTTTTAAAAAATAGTATGCCTTTCTAAAGCAAGACACCGGATGCTTGCGAAACATCCGATGTCTTTGAAAATCAAACAAGCCTAAATATAAAGAATCTTTTAGGTTTTATTTTTTGATTATTTTTTCGCTAACGGATTTACCCTGCAAGAAGAGAAGGAGATAATCCCTTCCGCCAGCCTTCGAATCCGTCCCGCTCATATTGAATCCTCCGAAGGGATGAACATCGACGAGGGCTCCGGTGCACTTTCTGTTGAAGTAAAGATTGCCGACGTGGAATTCCTCGCGGGCACGGTTCAATTTCTCGCGATTCATCGAATACACCGAACCAGTTAAGCCATAGATTGTATCGTTGGCAATACGCAAAGCATCATCAAAATCTTCGGCTTTGATTACAGCAAGAACGGGTCCGAAAATCTCTTCCTGTGCAATTCTTGCCTTCGAATCAATATCGATAAACACAGTCGGTTCGATATAATATCCATCCAAATCTTTAACTTTGTTGCCTCCGCATAATAACTTTCCTTCTTTCTTGCCAATTTCAATATAGGAAAGGATATTCTGCTCTGCACTGGCGTTGATGACGGGTCCCATCTGGTAATTATCCTTCGGGTCGCCAATCTTGATTTTTTCGACTTCTGCTTTTAGCATTTCGACAAACTTATCGTAAACTTTTTTATCGACGATTGCACGGGAGCAGGCAGAACACTTTTGCCCTTGGAAACCATAAGCCGACACAACCACGCCCTTGACAGCCTCTTCCAAATCGGCTTCGGAATCGACGATGATAGCGTCCTTCCCACCCATTTCCGCAATTACTCGCTTAATCCAGATTTGTCCGGGCGAGACTTTCGCTGCCAGTTCGTAAATTCGCAGACCGACTTCCATCGAGCCAGTGAAGGAGATGAAGCGTGTCTTGGGATGAGTTACAAGATAGTCGCCCGCTTCGGCTCCGCTCGCTACCAAGAAGTTCAAAACTCCGTCGGGCAAGCCAACTTTTTTGAATACATCGTACAAAATCCATCCCATCATTGGTGAATCGGAAGAAGGTTTGAGCACAACGGTGTTCCCCGTAACAATTGCGGCAGAAGTCATTCCAGTCAGAATTGCCAGCGGGAAATTCCACGGCGGAATAACCAAACCAACACCGAGCGGGATGTAGAAATATTCATTCTTTTCGCCTTTAATTTTGGTTAAAGGCTGCTTTTGGGAATATCTAATGGCTTCGCGTCCGTAGAATTCGAGGAAGTCGATTGCTTCGCAAGTGTCTGCATCGGCTTCGAGATAATTTTTCCCAACTTCGCTAATCATCCAAGCATTAATTTCGTAGCGACGGCGGCGAATTTCTGCTGCCGCTTTGAACAGGTAGTTGGCTCGTTCGCGGGCAGGCACTTTCTTCCAGAACTCAAAAGCCTTCAACGCGGCTTGAATAGCCTTTTCAGCATCTTCTTTGCCCGATTTTTGGAATATTCCAACAACTTCGTTGGGATGGGCTGGATTAATAGATTTCGTCTTCCTTTCGGTGAAAACCTCTTTACCATCGATGTAGTTCGGATACTCTTTGCCAAATTGGCTTCGAACCTTTTCGATTGCCTTCTTTTGCTTCGCAATCACCTTTGGGTCCGAAAAATCCAAGTAAGTCTGATTTGCAAATGGTTTCATAATTTCCTCATAAAATAATAAAATGCAAAATTAATAATTAATTTCGAAACTATTATGCATGGAGAATTTACGATTTGCCTCCCTCCATTTTAAAATTACGAAGTTTGTGCATAGATTTTTTAACAAGAAGGTTTAAAAAATCTTGTTGTTACAAATCTATCTTTATTACCTAAAATTTTGTTTACTTACAAGTATTGTTTCAATTTTATTATTATTTCGGGATAATTCAAATAAATTTGTTGGTGATTGCCAGACTCTTTCCACCCAAGCGGGTAAATCATTAAATCAATATCTTCTCGATATCAATGTTAAATGGCATATCCAACACAAATAACTTGATTGCCAAGATGAACTTCGTAAGCGGAACCTATAGGTAGGGGCAACTGGCCGGTCGCCCCTACAAGTATTTTCAGACATCGGATGTTTCAAAAACATCCGATGTCTTTCGGGATGAATCCAATTAGGGTCACGAACGAGGGTTTTCGGTCAAGCCACCAAATAATTTAATACCCTGTAGGGGCGAATAATTATTCGCCCCTACAACAAAACATATTTTACAAACATTCCATCATCATCACCATCGTAGGGGCAGACCTATGAGCCTTCCCCGATAAAATGTTATCGATGTAGACCACAGCGTTCGGGCTACCGGCCGGTGGCCTCTACAATGTTGGCAACATCGGCAACATTATATCTGGAAAGTTTTTTAGGGGCGATTTGTGAATTGCCCCTACAATTATTTTTTGCTTTTTCGCAAAAACTTATGATGAAAAAGGTGGGGGCAGTTTGTTTTTTCAATAATTCATTCCTTAAAATTTCTGGGGTAAAGTTGCTCGATTTTAAGTAATTTTGAAGTTTTGTATTTAGGCATATACCAATGTTGGATTTAAAATTTATTCGGGAGAATCCCGAGCTTGTTCGCAAAAATATCCTTTTGAAAGGGGAGGATGCAGATTTAGACCTTTTGCTTTCCCTCGATGAGGAACGCAGAAAAATTATTGCCGAAGTCGAGTCGTTGAAGCACCAAAGGAATGTCGTTTCGAACGAAATCGCTCGGCTGAAGAAGGAAAAGCAGGACGCCACAGCAAAAATCGAGGAAATGAGGCTCGTTTCCGATAAAATCAAGGCTATGGACGACGAGCTCCGCCAAATTGAACAAAAAATCAAGCAAGAGTTGCTCCGCATTCCAAATATGTTGCACGAAAGCGTTCCCGCCGGGAAAGATTCTTCCGATAATCCTGTTGTGCGCACTTGGGGCGTCCCGCTCGAAGAAGCCCGCCCCTCGCATCTCGAAATCGCAAAGGAATTGAACATTTTGGATTTTGAACGGGGCGCCAAAGTTACTGGCTCTGGATTCGCTTATTATGTGGGCAAAGGTGCTGCTCTCGAACGAGCTTTAATTACCTATATGCTCGAAAAACACATCTACGAACACAACTACACAGAACTTCTGCCCCCGTTGGTTGTTAACGAAAACTCGATGATAGGTACAGGGCAAATTCCAAAACTTGCCGACGATATGTATTATATCGAAAAAGACGAACTCTATTTGATTCCCACTGCCGAAGTGCCAGTAACAAACTATTACTCTGGCGAAGTTCTTTCGGCAGATGATTTGCCAAAGAAATTTGTGGCATACACACCTTGCTTCCGCCGAGAAGCTGGAAGTTATGGCAAAGAAACTCGTGGTTTCCTTCGGGTACATCAATTCAATAAGGTGGAACTTGTTAAGTTCGCCCTACCCGAAAGTTCCTACGACGAGTTGGAGTTGCTAACACACGACGCCGAATCTATTTTGCAGGAGTTAAATCTGCCCTACCGGGTGGTTTTGCTTTGTAGTGGAGATACAAGCTTTTCGAGCGCCAAAACTTATGACCTCGAGGTCTGGTCGCCAGCCGAAAAGAAATGGCTGGAGGTTTCCAGTTGTAGCAACTTCGAGGATTTTCAGGCGCGCCGAGCCAACATTCGGTTTAAACGAACACCAAACGACAAGCCCGAGTATGTCCATACTTTGAACGGAAGCGGATTGGCTACATCCCGCTTGATTGTCGCTCTTTTAGAAAATTATTACAATCCCGAAGATGGAAGTATAACAATCCCGGAAGTTCTTCGTCAATATACGAAGTTCGATCGAATTTGTAAGTGATGGAAGATTATCGAAGGTTTTTGCAACCCAATGTGGTTGCGCAATTAAGCAATATAGAACTTCGGGCGCGTCTGGTAGTCGAAGGGTTTATCACCGGATTGCATCGTTCACCTTACCACGGCTTTAGCGTCGAATTTGCCGAGCATCGGCAATATAATCCCGGCGACGATATTAGATACATCGACTGGAAAGTTTACGGTCGTACAGATAAATATTACGTCAAACAATTCGAAGAGGAAACGAATCTTCGCTGTATAATCGCTTTGGACAAAAGTGCTTCGATGCGTTATGCCTCGAAAGGAAATATTTCGAAGTTTGAATACTCTGCATACCTTGCTGCTTCGCTTGCCTATCTTTTGATGCAACAAAGAGATGCCGTTGGCTTGGCTCTTTACGACGAAAACTTGGTCAATTACATTCCACCGCAATCCAAAACTTCGCATATTTATACTTTGATGAAAGTAATTGACCAGACAATCCCATCGGATAAAACAGGAACAGCAAAGGCTTTGAACCAGCTTGCGGAAAAAATTCATCGTCGTGGCTTGGTGATTGTTTTCAGCGACTTTTTCGACGATGCCGACTCGGTTGTAACTGCTTTGAAGCATTTCCGACACAAAAAGCACGAAGTTGTGGCTTTCCAAGTGCTCGACCCACGGGAAATTGATTTAAGGTTCAGCGGTTCGGTTATTTTTAAAGATTTGGAAACATCCGAGATGTTGCAAACTCAACCTGTGCAACTCGAAAAAGTTTATCGCCAAACTTTCGAAAAATTTGTGAATTATATCAAGAAAAACTGCTACGAAATGAACATTGACTTTAATGTTGTTCGAACCGACGAACCTTTCGACAAAGCATTGAGGCAGTATTTAACAAAACGAGCTTCGCTATGATTTTTGAATACTATGTGGTACAATCAAGATAAGTCCAAAATATGCAAGAATTTATAGAAATAAAGAAAGCTGCTACACACAATCTAAAGAACATCGACGTACAGATACCACATAAAAAGTTGATTGTGGTTACGGGGGTGAGTGGGTCGGGGAAATCTTCGCTTGCTTTCGATACACTGTATGCCGAAGGGCAAAGACGCTTCCTCGAGTCGATGTCTGCATACACTCGGCAATTTCTGGAAAGAATGCCGCGCCCCGATGTAGAAAGCATAACGGGAATACCCCCAGCCGTTGCGATTCAACAAAGAACACAATCGAAGAATCCCCGTTCAACTGTTGGAACTCTAACGGAAATCTACGATTATCTCCGTTTGATTTTCGGTCGAATTGGGCGAACTTTCTGCAAAAATTGCAAGCAGGAAGTTATAAAAGATAATCCTCAAACTGTTTACAATTACTTGGAAAAAAATTATCCCGAAGGCACAAAGTTGCTAATCACTTTCCCGATTAGCGAAAGCATAAAAAGGGTAGATGATTACATTAAGCAGATTATCGAGCAGGGATTCACGCGGGCATACAATCTAAAAGACCACGAAGTTGTATCAATCGAAGATATTTCGGGGAAAAAATTTGTTGACTTCAAAGATTTCGTCATTGTTGCCGACCGGGTGGTCTTCAAAAAGGACGAGGAAAGCAAAAGCAGGATAATTGACGCGCTCGAAACAGCCTTCAAATTTGGCACCGGCAGAGTTTGGCTTATTTTCCCCGATAAGGAAAGAATCAAGAAATTCAGCGAAAGCTTTGAGTGTGCCGACTGTGAAATAATTTACAAAGAGCCCGAGCCAAGATTGTTTTCTTTCAACAATCCTTATGGTGCCTGCCCCGTTTGCCAAGGCTTTGGCAGAACGATGGATATCGACGAAGACCTTGTTATTCCCGACAAAAGCCGAAGTTTGCGACAAGGAGCCTTGCATCCTTTTAGAACCAATGCTTTCGGCAATATTTTAAACGAAATCCTCGAAGCTGCGGTCAAAAGTGGGATTGACATCGACAAGCCCATAAAGGATTTTAACCCCGAAGAAATGGACTTCCTTTGGAATGGAAATGAACACTTCTGGGGCTTAAATGAATACTTCCGTTACTTGCAGGAAAAAAGCTACAAAGTTCAAAATCGTGTGATGTTGGCTCGTTATCGTGGTTTCACAACTTGCCGTGCTTGTGGTGGTTCACGAATCAGGACTTCCGCTCGCCAAGTTTTTGTTGCTGGCAAAAACATACCTCAACTAATCAAAATGTCTTTGGATAAACTCTACGAATTTTTCCAAAACATTACGCTTTCGGATTACGAATGGAAAGTGGTCGGGCAGGTTGTTGAGCATATTAAATGGCGATTGAAGCTACTTATTGACATTGGCTTGTACTATTTGACACTCGAACGGCTTGCCCATACCCTTTCGGGGGGTGAACTTCAAAGAATTTATCTTGCGAATGCACTTGGGGCTTCGCTCGTCGAAACTCTTTTCGTTCTCGATGAGCCAAGTATTGGCTTGCATCCTCGCGACACCGACCGACTTCTGCAAATTCTTTACAAACTCCGCGACGCCGGCAACACAATCGTTGTTGTCGAACACGACCCCGACATCATCCGAAGTGCCGATTTGATTTTAGACCTCGGATTCGGTGCAGGCGAAAATGGCGGGCAAATTATTTTCCAAGGAACTTACGATGAACTTTTGAAGGCTAAAAATTCCATCACGGGACAATATCTTTCGGGGCAGAAACAAGTGCAAATCCCAAAAGCTCGCCGCGAAGAGGGGCTTGGTACAATCAGGATTTACAATGCTAAGCAACACAATCTTAAAATCGACTACTTGGAAATTCCTTTGGGACTGATGACTGTTATCACAGGAGTTTCGGGTTCGGGGAAAAGCACTTTGCTTTATGATGTGATTTACAAAGGCTTGCATAATATCGAAATCCACAACGAAGCAACCAATCCCGCTTACGATAAAGTTGATGTGGATGGCTATTTCTACAAGGTCGAACTTGTTGACCAAAACCCGATTGGCAAATCCAGTCGTTCAACTTTGGCAACGTATTCCAAAGTTTTCGATTTAATTCGTGAAGTCTTTGCCAATACACAACTCGCTAAGCAACTCGGTTTAAAACCCGGCTATTTTTCGTTCAACATTCCCGGCGGTCGTTGCGAAGTTTGCCAAGGCGAAGGCGTTATCACGGTTGATATGCAATTTCTCCCCGATGTTCAATTGGTTTGTGAGTCGTGCAAGGGTACCCGCTACAAGAAAGAAGTTCGGAATATTCTTTACAAAGGCAAGTCAGTTGTCGATGTTCTGGAAATGACAGTCGACGAAGCGGTAGAATTTTTCGCCGACGAGCCGCAAATCGTGAAAAAACTGCAAATTTATCAGGACATTGGGCTGGGTTATATTCGGCTTGGGCAACCATCGACGACACTCTCGGGCGGGGAATCGCAAAGGATTAAACTTGCTTCGTATCTCGACCAGCCCGACGCCGAGAATATGGTTCTGCTTTTCGACGAGCCCACGACCGGTTTGCATTTGGACGACATATCGAAACTATTGGTTTGCCTCAACCGACTTGTTGATGCAGGCAATACCGTCATTATCATCGAACACAATCTGCACGTTATAGCTTCCGCCGACTTGGTAATTGACCTTGGACCCGAAGGCGGAGACGAAGGCGGGAAAGTGGTTGCTATCGGTCCACCGGAAAAGATTGCTCAATGCAAGGATTCCCACACCGGGAAAGCCCTCAAAGAATTCTACAAAATGTATAAACCCCAAAAAGCAAAGCAAAAAGTCAGAGGTTGAAGGGTAAAGTTGTTGAATCTTCCTCGAATATTTATTGTTTCGCTTTTCAAAGCAATCTCTTTCGTTCTATTTAATTCAGAAAAGGAAAAATTACATTTTTTGTTAACCACTATAACCATTCATTAAACCGCCGTATGTACCAATTTTTGACAATTTGTGCCAGCGTTAAATAACCAACAAATACGAAAATTAGGAAGAGGAAATAAGTCCCGGGCAGTGGCTGCATTTTAAGCCAATTTGCAATAGGAGAAAAAGGAATTAATATCCCAATAAGCATAATTAGGGAAGTCATTGCAAGTACTGGAGCCGTTGCCCAACTTTGGATAAAAGGGATTTTACGCGTACGAATAATATGAATAATAAGAGTTTGCGACAATAAGCCCTCGACAAACCAACCCGTTTGAAATAGAGACTGAAGTTCTGGAGTATTTGCTTTAAATATGAACCATAGTGCAGCAAAAGTTATAAAATCGAAAATAGAACTTATTGGACCCAAAAAAAGCATAAAACGCTTTATACTTGATGCATTCCACTTTTGTGGTTTTTCTATAATTTCAGCATCAACTGTGTCCCAAGGAATAGTAGTTTGGGATATGTCGTATAATAAATTTTGGGTCAATAGTTGAATCGGCAACATAGGTAAAAAAGGCAAAAAGGAACTTGCCCCTAAAACAGAAAGAACATTGCCAAAATTGCTACTCACTGTCATTTTCAAATACTTCATTATATTTCCAAAAGTTCTTCGACCGTAAATCACCCCTTTCCTTAATACCATAAGGTCTTGTTCAAGCAGAATAATATCTGCACTTTCCTTGGCAATATCAACAGCGGAATCAACACTTATTCCCACATCAGATTCTTTGAGGCTAGCTGCATCATTAATCCCGTCGCCTAAGAAACCAACAGTATGACCTTTATGACGAAGTGCCTTGACAACTCTTACTTTTTGCATCGGATTTAACTTTGCAAAAACAGAAACTTCATCTATTTTCTCAATTAGTTCTTCATCGCTCATTTCGTCTAAATCTTTCCCTAAAATGATTTTGTTTACAGGAATTCCAACATCTTTACAAATCTTTTTCGTAACAATTTCATTATCCCCAGTTAACACTTTCACGTTTACCCCTAATTTTTGCAATGCTTCAATACTCGGCTTGGCAGAAGGTTTAACCGGGTCGAGAAAACCAATAAGCCCTGTTAGTATTAAGTCTTTTTCGTGTTCAACAGTATAATTCAAAGGATGATTCTCTTCGAATTCTTTAATAGCAACCAAAAGAACTCTAAGTCCTTCATTTTGCATTTTATCTGCGACTTTTCGAACTATTTCTTTTGTACTCTCATTTATTGGCAAAATAATATCGTCTTCAGTAAGTAACACTCCGTCTTTTCCCGGGTCTAACATTTGACTGCATACCGACAAAACTTCTTCAACTGCACCTTTCGTAATCATTAATTGTTTGCCATTACAGGTTCGTAGAATAACCGACATTCGCCTGCGTTTAAAGTCGAATGGAATTTCATCTATTTTTTCAAACTGCTCATCAACTTTTAGGGCACTGGAAAGTTCAATATGTTCGAGCAAGGCTTTATCGAGCAAATTTTTTAAACCCGTTTGATAGTAACTGTTAAGGTATGCCCATTTTAAAACCTCATCATCTTCTTCCCCTTGTACATTAAGATGTCTTTTAAGAACTATTTTGTTTAAAGTAAGGGTTCCCGTTTTATCGGTACATAAAATATCCATTGCACCTAAATTTTGTATAGCATTCAAGCGTTTAACTACGACCTTCCTTTTGCTCATATTGATAGCACCTTTTGCGAGGTTCACCGTAACAATCATTGGGAGCATTTCCGGCGTTAACCCAACGGCTACTGCTATTCCAAATAAAAAAGCTTCAATCCAATTACCCTTCGACAAGCCATTAATCAAAAATATGATTGGAACCATAACCAACATAAAACGAATTAATAAACGACTAACAGAACCGACACCTTTTTCGAAAGAGGTTTCCGGACCGGCGTCCATGATTGTACTGCTTATGCTACCAAAGTAGGTTGAAGTTCCAGTTGTAACAACAATCGCTTTCGCTGTCCCACTTTCAACATTTGTACCCATAAAGCATAAATTATTTAGTTCTGTTGGCTGTTTCTTATCGGCGTCGGGAATCGGGGAATGATATTTCTCCACTGGCATTGATTCGCCAGTAAGCATTGATTCGTTGACGAAGAGGTCTTTGCTTTCCAGCACTCTGCAATCAGCAGGTACCATATCCCCAGCGGAAAGAAATACAATATCACCCGGTACTATTTGTTCTATTGGAATTTCTATTTTCCCTTTTTCTTTTCTTAAAACTGTGGCGGTAGTTTTCACCATAGCATTTAATTTTTCGGCTGCTATATTGCTTCGAAACTCCTGTATAAATCTTAGAATACCGCTTAAAACGATCATCGTAGAAACCACAATGATTGTTTTGAAGTCCCTTTCTCCGGGAGCTGCAAGGATTACATCAATAATAAATGAAACCAAACCAATAGCTAAAAGAATATAACTAAAAGGATTAGCAAATGAATCCAGCAATTGAATGTACCAAGCAGGGGCTTTGGTGTGTTGTATTTCATTGGGTCCGTAAATTTCCAAGCGTTCATTTACAATCTCCTCTGTTAAACCATTTTCGTCGCTTTGGAGCATTTCGTAAATGTAATTATTATCACCAAGGGAAGCAAGTCGTAATTTCTTTATTATAGCCTCGTTAATACCGTTTCGCCGGTTGTTTTTGCTTGTGATTGGTTTCTTTAAAATTTTTTTCATAATATCAACCTCTTAATTTATTGAAAACTTATAGATTACGGCTGTTTTCAAAACTTACTCCAAACCTTCGAGTAGAGTTTGCAATATCTTCTTTGCTGCGGTTGGGATAACGGTTCCCGGTCCGAAAATTTCCGATACGCCTGCTTTGTACAAAAATTCATAATCTTGGGGTGGAATTACTCCCCCAACAACAACGAGGATGTCATCTCTGCCGTAGCTTTTCAGTTCTTCGATTAATTGCGGGACAAGTGTCTTGTGGCTTCCTGCGAGCGAGCTTACACCAACAATGTGCACATCGTTTTCGACGGCTTGGCGTGCAGTTTCCGCGGGAGTTTGGAACAACGGACCAATGTCGACATCGAATCCCATATCGGCAAATGATGTTGCAATAACTTTTGCACCGCGGTCGTGTCCGTCCTGCCCCATCTTGGCAACAAGTATTCTTGGCCTTCTGCCGGCAACTTTTTCGAAATGGTCGGCAAGACGGCGAACTTCTTCGATTTCCTCCCGTTGTGAATAAGCAGAGCTATAAACTCCCGTGACGGAACGAATTGTGGGCTGATGCCGACCCCAAACTTTTTCCAAAGCAAAAGAAATCTCGCCCAAAGTAGCACGAACTCTTGCAGCTTGCACAGCCAATTCAAGCAGATTCCCTTTACCCGTGTGAGCGCACTCGGTCAATGCATCTAAAGCACGTGCGACTGCGTTCGTGTCGCGCTTTTGTTTCACTTCGTTAATCCTTTGAATCTGTTTTTGTAGTACAGCGGTGTTATCCACTTCGAGAATAGGTATTGGGGTTTCGCCTTCAACACGATTTTTATTTACACCAATAATGATTTCCTCGCCCGAGTCGATTTTAGCCTGCCGTCGTGCAGCTGCTTCCTCGATTTTCAACTTGGGCAACCCTGTTTCAATTGCTTTCGCCATTCCCCCAAGCGATTCAATCTCTTGGATATGTTCCCAAGCTTTATGAACCAATTGATGTGTCAGATATTCCAAATAATAAGAACCACCGAGCGGGTCGATTGTTCGGCATATTCCCGTTTCTTCCTGCAAATAAAGTTGCGTGTTCCGTGCGATACGGGCGGAGAAGTCCGTTGGCAAAGCAATTGCCTCGTCCAGTGAGTTAGTGTGGAGCGATTGAGTATGTCCCAAAGCCGCAGCTAAAGCTTCGATGCAAGTCCTGATGACATTGTTGAATGGGTCTTGCTCGGTCAAACTCCATCCCGAAGTTTGGCAATGAGTTCTAATCGCCAGCGATTTAGGATTTTGCGGATTAAACTGATTGACAATTTTTGCCCAAAGAAGTCTTGCAGCGCGAAGTTTGGCGATTTCCATAAAGAAATTTTTCCCGATGCCAAAGAAAAAGGAGATGCGAGGGGCAAAGTCATCGATTTTCAGTCCGCCACGCAGCCCAGCACGCAGATATTCCAATCCATCTGCCAAAGTATAGCCAAGTTCCAAATCGGCAGTGGCTCCTGCTTCCTGCATATGATATCCCGAGATAGAAATTGAATTGAACTTGGGCATATATTTGGCGGTGTAAGCAAATATATCCGTTATGATTCGCATCGAGGGCTCGGGTGGGTAGATGTATGTATTGCGAACCATAAATTCTTTTAAGATGTCGTTTTGTATGGTGCCGGAAAGTTTATCCTGACTAACTCCCGATTCCTCGGCAGTAACGATATAAAAAGCCATAATTGGCAACACTGCCCCGTTCATCGTCATCGAAACGGAAATCAAGTCGAGCGGAATACCATCGAAAAGGATTTTCATATCCTCGACAGTATCGATTGCAACGCCAGCTTTGCCAACATCGCCAACGACTCGTGGGTTATCGGAGTCGTAACCACGGTGGGTTGCCAAATCGAAAGCAACAGAAAGCCCCTTTTGCCCAGCAGCCAGATTCCGACGGTAGAAGGCGTTGCTTTCCTCGGCAGTGGAAAATCCAGCATACTGGCGAATCGTCCAAGGCTGTTGGATATACATTGTCGGGTACGGACCCCGCAGGTATGGAGGTATTCCAGCAGTGAAATTCAAATGCTCAAAATGTTTGTAATCGTCGATAGTGTACAAAGGAAAGACATCGATACCTTCGAGGGTGTTTTGGACTAATTCCTCGGGGTCGAGCCCCGTTCTTCTTTTAAATTCGCTTTTCCAAAAGTCAAGGCTATATGTTTTCTTTGGCTTCTTCAGTTCCAATTTTGTCAAATCAGGAAAAACCATTCCCATAATTCCCAAGAAATTAACAAAATACAAAAATACAAAAAAAACTCCACATCTTTGGGTGGAGAGGGATAATCTATCTTGGAAATTGCTGAAAGAAGATAATTAAGTTCTGGGAGAAGTTAATTTGATATCAATTATCAAAATGTATTAATTTTTTGAACAAAAAGAATTTTAAAGAAATTTTTTCTAATTTTGCCAATTATGTCTAATATTATTAGACAAAATTTTAAAATTTTGACTAATAGAGGTAAAAGTAATGGAGAAAAACGAGATTATAAAAATACTCTATGACTGGAATTTTTGGGATAGAGACCTTGCGACTGGCATTGAGAGAGGTCCTTATGTTGAAAGATTACTGAGATATTTAGACACGGGCTTGGTTTGTGTTGTAACAGGCGCAAGGAGAAGTGGAAAATCTTACATAATGCGACAGGCAGTAAAAAGACTTATAGATAAAGGTGTCGAAAGGAACGAAATATTAATGATAAACTTCGAGGATCCACGCTTTCCAAAACTGGATGTAACACTATTGCAGAAGATTTATGAAACATATCTGGAATTTTTGTCGCCAAAAGAGACCCCGTACATTTTTCTTGATGAGGTTCAAGAGGTGGAAGGATGGGAAAAATGGGTTAGAACAATGCGTGAAATAAAACAAGGGAAAATTGTTGTTTCTGGTTCAAATGCAAAATTGTTGAGCAAGGAACTTGCAACACTTCTCACAGGTCTTCATATCGATTTAACTATATTTCCACTTTCTTTCAAAGAGTTTTTATCATTTAACGATGTGAATCTCAAAAATAAACTCGAAATTGAAGTAAGGGAAGTAGAAATTAAAAGTCTTTTAAGAAAATATTTTGAGTTTGGTTCTTTCCCCGAGGTTGTTTTAAACAAAGAAAAGAAAGAGATATTAATGAGATATTATGATGATGTAATAAACAAAGATTTGATAAAGAGATATAAGATAAGGAAAGTTGAGCAAATGAAATCGCTGTCGAGGTTTTATCTTACCAATGTTGCGAACTTAACCACATTTACTTCCTTAGAAAAACATCTAAATATCTCTACTGATACAATAGAAAAATTTTCTGAGCATCTCGCGGAAGCTTATCTTTTGTTTCTGCTGAAAAGATTTTCTTTTAAAGTTAGAGAACAGGATAAAAGCCCGAAAAAAGTTTATACAATTGATATAGGTTTGGCAAACACTGTGGGGTTTAGATTCAGCGAAAATTTGGGCAGGTTAGCAGAAAATATAGTATTTTTAGAACTCAAGAGAAAGGCACAAAATAATCCTAACTTTGAAATTTTCTATTGGAAGGATGAATATCACAAGGAAGTAGATTTTGTCATTAAAGAGGGATTAAAAGTAACACAATTAATTCAGGTTTGCTTTAATATTTTGGATGAAAAAACGAAAAGAAGAGAAATTGGCGCTCTTATTAAAGCAATGAACGAATTTGAGTTAAATGAAGGAATTGTTATTACCGAGGATTTTGAATCTGAACAGGAGATTGAAGGGAAAAGAATTTTATTTTTTCCCTTGTGGAAATGGTTAATAAATTAAACTTAGTTCTTTTGAAGTCTTATAGGGACGAGCGGCTTACCGCTTCAATAAGATTTGGTAAATTTCAGACATCGGATGTTTGCGAAACATCCGATGTCTTTTTGTAATGAACCCCGTTAGGGTTTAGGGTCACGAACGAGTGTTTTCGGTGAAGCCACCAAATAATTTAAAATCTTGTAGGGGTGAATAATTATTTGCCCCTACAAATTTTCATTAAAGTAAAAATGTTTTGAAGAGTTTAAGTTTTAATCCGATTTTAAAAAACTTTCCCCTAATTATTCCCAGCGGTAGGGCTAAAGAGCTCAGGTGGAAGGGCTATGTTCACTGCGACGGAATCAATTCGGGAGCTGGCTAATAGTTCCTTCCCGTGGTAGACCTCGGTCAAAAAGGGAACCATAAATCCGCCGACCTTGTGGTAATCGGAATACACTATCTCGGTCTCTATTTTCCGCCCCTGCATCATCCTTTCGTTCCGAGAGCCCAAATTCAAATAGGTTGTTTTATCGACAAACAAATATGAAACTGATTTGTCGGGATTTTCCAAACGGAATTTGAAAGCATCCTTGCCGCGGAACTTTTCTGTTGTGAAATCGCCAATCTTTCCGCCCTTCTTCTGGTATTCCCAAAGCTCCGAACGGAAATAATTCAATTGACTTTCTAAATTCCGACGCAATTCATCTTTCGATTGCTCGGGCAACGGAGTAGAATTCCCATCCAAAATCGCCAATGCTGTATCGGGAAGCAAAATGGTCACAACCTTTTGACCACCAACAGCAATTTCAGTACGCATTGTTCGAGGAGGCACAATATACATCTTCACAGGAAGCTCCATACCCATAGCTCTAATGGTTAAAATCATATAAACCGAGCGTAGATTCTCGAAGTTTTTGGTTCCGCCTCGCATCTCAATGTTCTTTTGAAGCACCGAGTCGCTATTTTCTCGGCAGGAAACAAGACCAATCAGTAAAAGAAGCACCAAAAACCTTTTCATTTTCAATTCTGCATTATTTTTTAAACAAATTATCATCAATTGGTTCATTTACAAGAATTTTTTGGAATTTAATTTCGGCATTCTTTTGCGAATCCATATAAATTTCAATATTTTTGGGGAATGGCACACCCTTGATAAATTCATAATCTTTAAACAGAAGTTCCTCTTGCTGTTCTTGACCGTTTTGAGCGGTTTTAAACGACATTTTTTTCAATGTATGATTTTTCGGGTCAAACCAAAAATGTCCGGGAGTTTCTTGTTGAGTATTATCTTTCGATGGATTGATTTGGATGTGGTAGCAATTCACTCCATCGATTTTTTCCATACCTACAACTTTGATTAAGTCCTTTTCCTTTTCGTAATCTTCCATTGAAATGTTCAAATTTCCAACCTGCGTCTGATTCGCAATTTGCGCCCGATACATATCGAGTTGGTCTGCGGGGATTTCTGTTGTCATCCCATTTTGAATTGACCATCCTTCTTTGTCAGCAATAACAACAACACTATTCTGCCCCATAAAAGAAGTCTCGGCACGATAATTATTCCCTTTTTTCCAAATTTTGCTTGGAACCTCGAAACCCATCGTACTGACTGATAATTCCATATACAAGTTCTTGATTTTGGAAGTATCGGAATATTCTTTCTGCTTCTTGATGAAGTTCTTAATTATTTCCTCTTCCGATTGAGCAAAAGAGAAAGCGACAAATAAGAGAAAAAATAAAGCACTCAAAGAACCGATTTTTTTAAACATAAAACCTCCAATATGTTAATGATTGTTTATTAAAGAAATTTTTTCAAAAAATTCTTCGATTTCGCGTTTTGTCAAGCCCATCTCGAGCATTTCTTCGTAGGTAGGCAATTTGTATTGAATCATATTTTTCAAGATTTTTTGTTCCAACGAGGAAAAAGTAATCGCATTCAAGCGATAATCCTCGAAAGCTTCGTAGGCAATTGGGCAAGTCTCTTTCACAATTTGGGCTATAATCTTTGCATATTCGCGAATTTCGAACTGGGCTGTGGAATGCAATCGCAACTCAAGGAAATGGAAAAGATTGTGAAGGTCGATTTTCCAATACCACTCGGTATAGGTCGATAGTGGCAGATTTATCCGAGCAAGCTCGCGTGCTATTTCGTTCGATAAATACCAGTTGTATTTTTCATAAAGTAAATTTTGAGTTTTTTGCAAATCCTCGATAAATTCATTTGCTGTATCGATATTTATCGGCTCGTCGCTTCTGCCTTGTTTGTTCGTTCGGCTTTGCTTACGAACATCTTCGGGCGAAGGCAAATAGAATTCGTCGGGCATAACCGAATAGCGCCCCGAATATTCATTGACATTTGCAGTTCGGTGGCGAATCCATTGACGCGCAACAAAAATTGGCAGTTTGATGTGAAATTTATACTCGACCATCTCGAAGGGGGAGGTGTGGCGATGCCGCATAAGATATCGAATCAGATTCCTGTCCTCGCTCACAGTCTTTGTTCCTTTGCCATAGGAAACCCTCGCGGCTTGCACAATGGAACTGTCGTCGCCCATCATATCGACAAGGCGGACAAATCCTTTATCCAAACATTTGAATTCTTTACTGATGAGTTCGTTCAGTCCCAAGCCCCAATCTAAAAAAAACAAAATTACCATTTTTCAACATATTACAATGCATAAACATAAAAAAATGGGGGGGAATCTATTAACTGTTTTCTAAGCAACGAAGCTACCACTAATCTTTGACAAGGGTTTGTAAGCCCTTTAGAATTTTCCAGACATCGGATGTTTGCGAAACATCCGATGTCTTTTTTTGGTTAAAGGGTTTCAGCTTTGTTAATTCCGTGAAGAGGCAACTGCCTGTTGTTAACATACTTGCAACTTTTAATCTTTAACAACGGTTTTGTAACCACTTGCGTTTTCCAGACATCGGATGTTTCAAAAACATCCGATGTCTTTCGTGATTAATTCCATACATTCGATGTTTTCGCAGACAACCGATGCTTTTGAATTTCTTAACTTAATATTATCGTTTTAAAAAAAATTTCTTTCAAAATTGCGATAATTAATCAAAAATTTTCCCACAATTTTGTTTTGGTTTTTTAATATGCTTTTGCTATTTTGCTTTATGGATTTAATTCGGAGTTCAAAATGAAGAAAGTACCAAAAGTTGAAGAAATAATGTCGAAAGACCTTTTTGTTGTTTCTTGGAATGACCCACTGAAAAAGGTGATTGATTATATGAAGACCGAAAACATTCGCCACGTTCCTGTTGTCGAGGATGGGAAATTTGTCGGGCTTATCACCCAGAATAAAATCAATGAATATGTTCGGAAAAGGATTTACGACCCAGAGGATGAAATTGATGAGGAAGAATTTTCCCGTGTTTCCGATTTCGACTACCTTGTGAATAGAAATATTCCATTGCTTTTCCCCGAAGATAGTCTTTTGAAAGTCTTGGAATTGTTTATCAAAAAGAAATACGACTGTCTTCCTGTGGTCGATTCTAACCAAAACCTTGTAGGTTTGGTCTCGAACATCGATGTTCTTCTTTACTTTTACAATTTCTTGTCTGAAAAAAATTAAGTCTCTATGTATTCTAAAATCCAATCGGCAAGTGTTCTGGGAATTAATGCTTTTATAATTGATATTGAAACACATTTGGACAATGCCCTGCCAAATTTCATCATAGTTGGTCTGCCCGATTCCGCTGTTAAGGAGTCGAAGGAGCGTGTTACAGCAGCAATCAAAAATAGCGGGATTCCTTTCCCACCCAAGAAGATAACCATTAATCTTGCCCCTGCCGATATACGAAAAGAAGGTAGCAGTTTCGATTTACCCATTGCCCTAGGGATTTTGGCAAGTCTTGGCATTGTTCCTGTTGAATCTACCGAAGGAATGCTTTTCCTTGGCGAACTTTCGCTCGAAGGAAGCCTGCGTCCCATCCACGGCGCCTTACCAATTGCTTTCGAAGCGAAAAAGCTGGGCTTCAAAGCAGTCGTGCTTCCGGAGTCGAATGCCAACGAGGCTGCACTCGTCGATGGAATTGATATTATTCCGATTCAGACCCTTACCCAAGCGGTTAATTTTTTAAACAGGAACGAAAAAATTGAGCATAGAATCGTCGATAAATACAAAATCTTCGAAGAAAACCAAAGCAACTACACGCTCGATTTCTCCGATGTCAAGGGTCAACAAAATGTTAAAAGGGCATTGGAGGTTGCAGCAGCAGGTGGACACAACATTTTGATGATAGGTCCACCGGGTTCGGGCAAAACTATGCTGGCGAAGCGAATTCCCACCATACTTCCCCCTTTGACTTTGGAAGAGGCTTTGGAAACCACCAAAATCCACTCGGTTGCAGGTCTTTTGGAAAGCAACGAGGCTTTGATTACCGTCAGACCATTCCGGGCTCCTCATCATACAATTAGCGACGCGGCGCTGGTTGGCGGCGGTATGAGCAAAATCAAGCCCGGGGAAATTTCGCTCGCACATCACGGCGTTCTTTTTCTCGACGAGTTGCCCGAATTCGCTCGAAATGTTTTGGAAGTCCTTCGCCAACCACTGGAAGACAAAAAAATCTGCATCTCGCGAACAAAGATGACAATCGAATATCCTGCAAACTTTATGCTTGTTTGCTCGATGAATCCCTGTCCTTGCGGGAACTACGGGAATCCTTATCAAGAATGCACATGCACCCCAGCACAAATTCAGAAATATCAGTCCAAAATTTCCGGACCCTTGCTCGACCGAATCGATATTCACATCGAAGTTCAGGCTGTGAAATACCAAGAGTTGACGGCACAATCGAGCGGAGAAACTTCTGCACAAATTAGGCAAAGAGTTGTCAAAGCGCGACAAATCCAAGCAGAAAGGTTCCGCGGTAAGAAAAATGTTTACAAAAATGCAGATATGGGTTCTAAAGAAATTCGTAAATACTGCATTCTCGACGCCCGTTCACAAGAAATCTTGAAGATTGCAATGAACAAAATGGGACTTTCTGCCCGCGCCTACGACAAAATTCTTAAATTAGCACGAACTATTGCCGACTTGGACAGCTCCGAAACAATACAGCCACAACACATCAGCGAGGCAATCCAATATCGAAGCCTCGACCGAAGCTACTGGCGCGGCGGGCTGTAAGTTCGTAAGGGGCAAATAATTATTTGCCTACACAAGATTTTATAATCACAAACCATCGTTCGTGACCCAAACGGTATTTGTTGCAAAAAGACATCGGATGTTTGCGAAACATCCGATGTTTGAAATATACTTGTAGGGCGAACCTCTGTATTTGCCCTTCGTTCCTATGTGTTTGTCCCTGATGCTACATTCTATGAGGATTTGTTTTTATGTAATATAATATGTTTTTTATGGGGAATTCATAAATTGACCCCGCAATAGAGCAAATTATGATGGTTCAAATTAAGGGTGAATTGTATCGAGTAATTATCAATGGCAATTATATTGCACAGAGTTGTTCGCTGTTATTTATCCTTGCCACTACTTTTCGAACTTTCTTCGATTATTCTCTTATATTCGTTGAACATAATTGCAATGCTGGACTCGACGCTGAAATGCTTTTGCACAAAATTTCGGGCGTTCGAACCAAGTTGTCTGGCTTTTTCGGGTTTGTTCAATAATTCAATTACGCTGTTTGCGAATTGTTCAGGTTCGTTTGCAATCAATATACCACTATCAGGAGCGATGGGAATTCCTTCGGCTCCTATGCTTGTCGAAACCACTGGTAGCTCCATAGCCATTGCTTCGAGAATTTTGATACGAACACCGCTTCCAACAAGTAGTGGAACAACTAAAATATTCCCCCGATTATAATAGGGCTTAATATCCTCGACATAGCCCAAAACATTGACATTTTTGTAATCTCGAAAGAAGTCGGGTGGATTTTTCCCAATTATTAAAACAAAAGCATCGGGCATTTTTTCAACAATTAGTGGAAGGACTTTTTCGAGAAACCATTTCAACCCCGAAATATTTGGCAACCAATCGAAAGTCGAAACTATGATAATTTCCTTTGGATTGCGTTCCACTTTTGGGTCGGGACGGAACAAGCTTAAATCCACGCCGGGCGAGGCTACAAGCACATTTGCATTTGGCACTAGCTCCAATGCCAGAGAGCGGTCGTAATCGGTGCAAGTGAATGAAACCTTTGCAGTGGCTATTGCCTGCCGTTCTTTTTCCCGAAGCAAACGGGTCTGTTGCTTCAAGAATAACCATTGCGGCGATAGTGGTACTTGCTCCTTCAACAATCGTTCCCACAATACCCATTCAATGTTGTGGAGTCGCAAGCCTAATGGCTTGCCTGTCTTCTCGCTCAGCCATTTCCCAATAGAAAAAGTATTGGTATGGTCAAGATGGATTAAATCGAAATCGATGTTTTTTATGATGTTCTGCAAAGAATTTTTTGCTTTGGGGCAGTAAAACTTTTCGGTTAAAACTGGTTTATTCAATAGAAAATACTTCAAAAGTCTTGGGAATGTATTTCTTGTATCCAAATGTATAACAAAGGGATGGCAAAAACTTCGGAAGTATTCGACAAATTCATTCGGAACTTTTGTTTTGGTAAAAGCAACAAAAAAAACCTCCGCACCGAAAGCTGACAACTGCTTAACAATGTTGAAAATTCCAATTCTTCCGCCGCTGTCGAGCGGATAAGGAAATTGCGGCGAGATTTGCAAAATCTTCATCTTCTGCTTCTTTTCTCTCTGTTTATTTTAATTTGTAGTAAATGCTTATACAATTTGAACTGGTAAGCAAAGAAAGATTTCCCCATAGTTATTTTTCTCAACTTATCTGGCGGGGCAACGGTTCGTTCTTTTCTCCTTGTCTTTAGCATTGTTGTCAGAACAAGTAAAAAGCCTTCGAGGAGGACAAGCGGACTGAACCGACGGTAAAGACCCTCAACAAATTGAAAAGCCAAAATGCAAAATGTTCTGCCCAACGCCCGCCAAAATGGAAAAAATTTCCACGAAAACCGAGTGTATTGCTCATAGGAGCAGAGCCAGCGGTGGACACGATTGCGGGCTCTTGGACTGGCTTCGTGGACAACCCGAATGTTTGGAAAATAGCGAACTTCGAAACCGGCGATAATTGCACGGGCACTGAATTCAAATTCTTCGTAGCCAAATCCCGAAAAGCCACCAATGGTATCGAACACCACCCGCCGAATTGCTGCACCTGTCCCGACAAAGCCATTTGCAGGGTAACCTTCGTCGGGGACATTGTACTTGTCAACTGGGTATGGATACCAATCCCAGCGAAGCTCGAATGTATCTTTTTCGACTTCCTGAGTGGCTATGATATGAATTTCCGGGTGCTTTCGAAAAATTTCAACTACCTTTTCGAATGTGTCAGGTGTTAAAGGATATGAATCACTATCGCAACGCCAGATAATATCCCCATCGGACCAATACACCCCAAGATTAATTGAACGAATGTCGAAATTCTCGGGCAGCCAGTAATATTTTACCTGCGGGAAAAGCTTCGGTATCTCCTCTTTTGTGCCATCGGTAGAAGCGTTATCGATTACGATTATTTCCTTGTTTGGGTAAGTTTGATTCAAATAGTGTGGAATCGAATTTATCAGGTCCTCTTTTCGGTTATGTGTAACAATAATAACGCTAATTTTCATTTTATCAATATTATTTAAATTACAATTTTACGAATTGTTCATAAAACATTTTTAAACAATATGCCAAAAGCAGTAATCTTTGGCGACGGCAGGTGTAGCCCAAAAACCCAAAAGTACAAGTCGGCAGTGAAATTGGGAGAATTGCTTGGTGCAATGGGTTTTGATATTGTAAATGGCGGCTATGCTGGCGTGATGGAAGCAAGCGCTCGCGGAGCCTCTAAATTCGCGGTAGAACGCATCGGAGTAGTTCTGGAAAATTCAGAACGTGAGCCAAATAAATTCTTGACCAAACGAATCTTTGCCCCTTCGTACCTCGACCGACTCAAACTTCTAATAGATTTAGGCGATGTTTACTTCTTCTTCGAGGGCGGAAGCGGAACTTTGCTGGAATGCTCTGCTGTTCTTGCTCTTTACGAAAGGAACATTATCCGTAAGCATACATTTTACATCGGGCAGAAATGGAGTAAGTTGTACAACTTCTTAAAAGATAATTTCAAAATAAATAGTGAAAATTATGCTCATTTCCATTTTTTTGAAAAGTTCGAAGCAAAAGAAATTGAACTTATATCGGAAATGTTAAAAGAGTTGTTGGTTAAAAAATAAATCATTGTGGTGTTAGTTATTATTCTTTTTGTTTTTCTTTTGAATAATTGCGGGGGTACAATGGAAAATAAACTCTCGAAGGCATACTTTGCAGGCGGATGTTTCTGGGGCGTTGAACATCTTTTTAAAGAATTAGATGGGGTTGTCGAAACAACTGTTGGCTATTCTGGCGGGAAGACTGAAAATCCTACTTACGAAGAGGTTTGTACCGATACCACGGGGCACGCCGAGACTGTCGAAGTGATATTCGACCCAACGAAGATTTCCTACGAGGAGTTGGCTCGCTTCTTTTTCGAAATCCACGACCCGACGCAAGTCAATAGGCAAGAACCAGATGTTGGCACCCAGTACCGCTCGGTGATTTTTTATGTGGACGAAGAGCAAAAGAAGGTAGCAGAAAAACTTGTAAAAATCCTTGAATCGAAAGGAATGACTATTGCAACAGAAATCGTACCATTCGAAAAGTTTTGGAAAGCGGAAGAATACCATCAAGATTATTATTCCAAAACTGGCAAAGCCCCATACTGCCATTTCCGCCGAAAAATTTTTTAGCCTTTGCACCAAGCCAATAGCCTCAAGTTGCTTCATAAAAATGGCTGAAGAAGTGGATGCTGTTGAAAGACATAAGATGTTTTCAAAAACATCTTATGTCATAGTTTAATCCAATGCGTTTCAGCTCAAAAGTGCTTTGCAATGTGGTTTCTAAAAATATCAAAATTCAAAAGGATTACGCTTGTAGTCCCTGAAGTACTCTGTGTTCTCTGAGTTTTTAACCACAGAGGGCACAGAGGAACACAGAAATCCCATATCATTAGTTTCTTTTGAAAACATTTAACCAAGCTTGCATCTTTTTGATGCGACCATCCAAAATCGAATTTTTGCGAAAAATCCGAAATCTCGCAAAAGTGAACAAGATTTTTTTTCTTCCCCAGCGCTGGCTACAATCATAAAAAACCTTCCGAAGGTTCAGTTCCTTCGGAAGGTTGATTTGATAACTGTCCTGAGTAATTAAAACTCAAAATAGAAAATCTTATCGTTTTAGGAATTCGGAGATAATTTCTTGCAAGTTTGGCGAGCCAATTTCTGCTAATTCGTAATAAACTCGGGTCGAAGGTTTGTTAATTTTGATAAATCGATTTAAGTTAATCGGGGTTCCAATCACAACGGCATCACATTCTGTTCGGTTGATTGTGGCTTCGAGGTCAGCCATCTGTTGTTTCCCATAGCCCATTGCTGGAAGCAGAGAGCCAATTTCGGGATATTTCTCGAAAGTATCAATCAACGAACCTACAAGGTACGGTCGCGGGTCAACAAGTTCGCTTGCTCCATAACGGCGAGCAGCCACAACACCGGCACCAATAGTCATCTCTCCGTGAGTTAAGGTCGGTCCATCTTCGATTGCAAGTACTCGTTTTCCGCGAATAATTTCGGGATTTTCGACCATAATTGCCGAAGCAGCAAACACCACTTTCGCTTTGGGATTGTATTCCCTTATGTTGTCCAAAACATATTCAACATCCTCGGGATATGCAGAGTCAATTTTATTAATTACAATGACATCTGCCATTCGGAAATTGACTTCGCCGGGATAGTATGAAATTTCGTGCCCAGGGCGAAGCGGGTCGACAACTACTATGGACAAATCGGGTTGGATAAATGGCATATCGTTGTTTCCGCCGTCCCAGACAACGACATCGGCTTCTTGTTCGGCTTGACGAAGGATAGCCTCGTAATCCACACCAGCATAGATTACACTGCCCATTGCAATATGGGGTTCGTATTCTTCCATCTCCTCGATGGTGCAGTTGTAACGGTGCAGGTCTTCGATGGTTGCAAAGCGTTGAACTCTTTGTGCTTCTAAATCGCCGTAGGGCATAGGATGTCGAATTGAAACCACTTTTAGGTTTGCATCTCGTAAAATCTTAACAACTCGACGGGTGGTTTGGCTTTTCCCGCAACCTGTGCGTACAGCCGTTATCGAAATAACCGGCTTCGATGATTTCAGCATTGTTTGCTTGGAACCGAGCATCGAAAATTTGGCGCCAGCCTTTAATACACGCGAACCAATATGCATAACCGTATCGTACGATAAGTCGCTGTAAGAAAGCACGCACTCGTCGATTTTGTACTTTTCGATTAACTCTTCTAAATTATTCTCGGAATAAATTGGAATGCCGTTCGGGTAAAGTTCCCCTGCGAGAGAGGCTGGATATAGTCGCCCCTCGATGTTTGGAATTTGCGCAGCGGTAAATCCAACTACTTCATATTCCGGCTTGTTCTTAAAAAACACATTGAAGTTGTGGAAATCGCGTCCAGCAGCTCCAAGTATTAAAACTCTTCTCCTTTGTTCCATATTTCTTCTACAATTAGTTTAACATAATTTGATTTTTATAATACATAATTCGCTCGAAAGAATTGTTAATCCTTTCAATTGAGATTTTATTGTTCTTTATTAGTTCCAGAACAATCTGAATAAATTTTTGGGGCAAATCTTCGGAATAATCGATTTGATTTGCAAAAAGGAGAATGTCGTTGCCTGCGAGCAGGGCAAGTTCAACTGCTTCCTCAAATGAAAAGTTATTCGATATGGATTTCATCTGCAAGTCATCGGTGAACACCAGACCGCCGAAGCCTATTTGCTTGCGTAAAATCTCCTCTATCCAAATGTGAGACAGCGATGCAGGAAAGTTTGGGTCGAAATTTTTGTTGTAAATATGCCCCACCATAACCCCGTTCAAGATTGCATCCCCATTCAAAATCTCATAAGGTTTAAGCTCCAACGCACGCCAAGTATTCGTGACATCTGTCCAATCGAAATGCGAATCCTGATGCGAAGAACCGTGACCCGGAAAATGCTTGGCAACCGAAATTACATTGAATTCCTTGTGTGCCACGACAAAATTTCGTGCAAATTTTGCAACTTCCATCGGGTCGGCAGAAAAGCAACGATTGTTTTGCACAACAACTTTGTTCTCGGGATTGATTGCTAAATCGACAACGGGAGCAAAATTCACATTTATTCCCAAATTGTGTAGTGCTTCGGCAATTTTAGAGAAAACAATCTTTGCAGTTTTTTCATCATTAATTTGCCCTAATTCTGCGTGCGATGGATAATCTTCGAAACCATTACGGGAGTTCAGGCGCGAAACTCTTCCTCCTTCTTGGTCAATTGCGATAAACAGCGGGATTTTCGATGCAGCCGATAAATCTTTGGTGAGTTTTTTAAGTTGTTCTGGGTTTTGTATGTTTCTAATTGAATTGGTTGCAAAGTCCTTTTCGAATAGAATCACACCACCAAGCAAACCATTTTCGAGATAGTCTTCGAGCCAGCGGCAGTCTTTCAATTCGGTTCCGCGAAAACCTATCATCAGCAATTGACAAATTTTTTGCTCCAATGTCAAAGAGTTTGTGAACATAATTACTCAAAAGATTTGATGACCTTTTCAATACGCTCCAAAGCCCAATCAATTTCTTCTTTGGTAATAATCAATGGTGGTGCAAATCGAATGACGTGGTCGTGTGTTTCTTTGCAAAGTATTCCCTCGTCTTTCAATCTTTCGCAATATGGTCGCGCAGGTCCATCGAGTTCAACACCAATCCACAAGCCTTTGCCTCGAACTTCGACAATGTGTTTGCTTTTAATTTGCTTCAATTTCCCTAAAAAATATTCACCCATTCGAGCAGAGTTTTCAATCATATTCTCTTCGATAAGCACAGAAAGAGATTCTCGAGCAACGCGAGCGGCAAGAGGATTCCCACCGAAAGTCGAGCCGTGGTCGCCGGGTTTAAAAACACCTAAAACCTCTTTGCTACCCAAAACAGCGGAAACAGGATAGAATCCACCCGAAAGTGCTTTACCAATAATTACCAAATCGGGATGCACGCCTTCGTATTCATATGCAAAAAGTTTTCCACTACGTCCCAATCCACTTTGAATTTCATCGCAAATGAAAAGCACATTGTTCTTCCGGCAAATCTCTTCGGCTTGGAGAAGGTATCCCTCGGGCGGAACGATAATCCCAGCTTCCCCTTGAATTGGTTCAACCAAAAAAGCAGCGGTGTTCTCGTTTATTTTCGACTTTAAATCCTCGATATCACCATATTTGACAATTTGAAAGCCCGGGGTAAAAGGTCCAAAACCATCCCGATATTGCGGTTCAGTCGAAAAACTAATTATCGTTGTGGTTCTGCCGTGGAAATTATTTTCGCAGGCAATGATTTCTGCTTTGTTTTCGGGAATTCCTTTAACCTTGTAGCCCCATTTCCTTGCTGCTTTGATTGCAGTTTCGACTGCCTCGGCGCCGGAATTCATTGGCAAAGCCATATCGTAGCCAGTCAAGTCGTGCAATAATTTGTAGAGCAAGGGAAGTTGGTCGTTTCGAAATGCTCGGCTTGTAAGCGTAACTTTTGTGGCTTGCTCGACAAAAGCTTTCAAAATCCTTGGATGACAATGCCCTTGGTTCACTGCTGAATAAGCAGCAAGACAATCCAGATAGCGTTTGCCTTCGACATCGTAAACCCAGCAGCCTTCGGCTCGTGTTATTACAACATCGAGAGGATGGTAATTGTGGGCTCCGTATTGATTTTCCAATTCAATATAATCCTGTGTTCTCATTTTAACTCCTTTATTGAATTTTAATCATTATCGAGAAGAAGTGTAATCAAAGCCATACGAACGAACAACCCATTTTCAGCCTGACGGAAATAAGCTGCGCGTGGGTCGGAATCGACATCACGGCTGATTTCAACCGACCGCGGCAACGGGTGCATAATTATTGAATTCTCCTTCATTTTTCTCAAAACATTTGGGGTAATATTGTAAATGCTCAAATCGATATTTTTGTTCTGCAACCTTTCGATGTCGATTCGAGTTTGATAAACAACATCAACTTCGGAAATCACTTTATCGACAGAATCCAAAAGCTCATAGGCAACTTTCTTTTCTTCGAGATGTTCAAGAATATCGGGCTTGATTTGAAGCTCAGGCGGAGCGATAAAATACAATTTCGTCCTTTCGAATTTGCTGAGCAAATAGGCAAGGGAGCGTGCTGTTCTGCCTTTGTCCAAAGCACCGATGAGAGCAACTTTTAAGCCATCGAGAGTTCCAAGTTCGTTATAAATTGTGTATAAATCCAATAATGCTTGGGTTGGATGTTGACCGCCGGAACCATCACCAGCGTTGATTATAGGCACTTTCGAGACTTGGGCTGCACGGGCGGCTCCGCCCTCTTCGTGGTGGCGAAGTACAATCAGATCGCAGTAGTTGCCAATAATGCGAATTGTGTCCTCGAGCCTTTCCCCCTTGATTTCGGAAGAGAACTCGCGGGCTTGTTCAGTCGAAAGTACCTTTCCCCCCAGTCGAAGCATTGCCGATTCGAAGGAAAACCGTGTTCTTGTCGATGGAGCATAAAAAAGCGAAGCCATAATGTATCGTTCATAATCCCGAGTACCACCACGCCGAACAATTTTTTCCATCTGGCGAGTTCGTTTAAAAAGTTCCCAAATTAAAGGCACCGTAAACTGTTGCGATTGAATAATGTGTTCAATTTTCATAATTTAACCTCGATTTATGGCAAAATCTGTGTTCCTGCTTTTCCTTCGAGTGCTTCCTCGATGAATTCATACGATGTAATGATAACCTTCTTTCCGCCATTCCTTAAGTATTTGATTGCAGATTGAATTTTGGGTCCCATACTTCCAGCGGGGAAATGCCCTTCGTTGTAATATTTTTCAGCCTCATCGGACGAAATGACTGTCAATGGTTTTTGATTAGGCTTTTTGTAATTTAAATACACATAGTCTGTTGCTGTACTAATCAAAAACAAATCAACATTAAGTTTATTGGCTAAAAGAGCCGAGGAGCGGTCCTTGTCGATTACAGCTTCGACCCCAAAAATTTGAGAATCTTGGAAATAAACGGGAATACCGCCTCCACCCAAAGCGATAGTAATAATTCCACAACCAAGGAGATGGCGGATAACTTCGATTTCGACGATATCGAGAGGCTCGGGCGATGGTACCACTCTTCGCCATCCACGATTTGCATCTTCGACTATATTCCAACCTAATTTTTTCTTTCGCTCTTCGGCAGTCTTCCTGTCGTAAAATGGTCCAATCGGTTTAGTTGGATTTTGAAACGCGGGGTCCGCGGGGTCGACTACAACCATCGTCGGTACAACCGTCACGGGATTATCGAGATTTTGTTTCTTTAGCTCTTGATAAAAAGCTTTCTGCAAGAGATAACCAATCTCGCTTTGCGTTGTAGCAACACACATATCCAAAGTATGGGTGTAAACTTCGCTCGAGGCACGCTCGGAACGAATCAAAGCAGCACCCACTTGTGGACCGTTCCCGTGAGTTATAACAACCTTCCATCCATTCTTAACCATTTTAACAATGTTTTTTGCCGTCTCGACAGAATTTTGGAACTGCTCGTCCAATGTTCCGCGTTCGCCGGTCTTGATTAAAGAATTTCCGCCAATAGCAACTAACGCAGTTTTGTTCTCGTTCATCATTTTATTTATTTTTCATAAGTTCATACATAATAGCCTTTTGCACGTGCAAGCGATTCTCTGCTTCTTGGAACACAACCGAATTTGGGGAATCAATCACATCGTCGGTAACTTCTTCGCCGCGATGAGCAGGCAAGCAATGCATAAAAATAGCATCGGGCTTTGCATAAGCAAACAATTTTGCATTCACTTGATAAGGTGCAAAAATCTTCTTCCGTTTCTCGGCTTCTGCTTCTTGTCCCATCGAAGCCCAAACATCGGTATAAACAACATCTGCGTCGCGAACTGCTTCGACGGGGTCGTTCGTTACCTCAATTTTGGCTCCGGTGGCTTTCCCCGCCTCGGTTGCGTTGAAATATGCTTTCAAATTTGGCTCAAATCCCGGTGGGGTGGCAACAACAATGTGGGCACCTAATCTCCCAGCTGCGGACATCAATGAATGGGCTACATTGTTTCCATCGCCGACATAAACGATTTTTAATCCTTTTATCGTTCCTTTAACTTCAAGGATTGTAAAGTAATCGGCCATTGCTTGGCAGGGATGGGCAAAATCGGTCAAGCCATTGATAACTGGAATCCTTGCGTAGCGAGCCATATTTTCGACAATATCGTGCCCGAATGTTCTCACCATAATTCCGTCGACCATTCGCTCTAAATTTTTGGCAACATCGAAGACCGACTCACGCTTCCCAAGATTGATTTCCGCAGGCGAAAGGTAAATGGAGAACCCGCCCAACTGCTGAATCCCAACGTCGAAAGTGGTTCGAGTTCGCAACGAAGGCTTTTCGAAAATCAAAGCCAGCGTTTTGTAGCGAAGCGCCTCGTAGTAATCCGATGGCTTTTCTTTCATTTTCTTCGCTAAATCGAAAATGCCAAGAATTTCTTCGGTCGTAAAATCCGTTACTTCTAAAAAATCTTTTTTCATAATTAACCTAATTAGTTAAACAAAATAAAATAAATAGAGGGAAAAAACAAAAGGGGTTAAATCGGGGCGTCGGTGGTATAATGCTTAAATAGAATTATCTTTAATGCACGTGTTTTGGGAAGGCGATACCAACGAAGCAGGTTTGCCTTCTTTTGAAGGAAATGCTCTTTCCCGTGCAAAAGTTTTTTCATATTTGTCAAGAATAAAAAAACAAAATTACTAATTCTTTTGAAAATAAAGAAATTATTCGAACAAAGAGTTTCGTTTGTTGTAAATAAAAAAGCGGGGATACATTTCTTTCCAATGTATCCCCGCCGTTGAATAATTCAGTTTTAATCGGGAAGTTCTGCCGCGGTGACTTTTCTCTTTTTGAAGATTCTTTGGAATGCTTCGCGCCATTTATCGAATCTTTGATATACAACAGGAACAACGACCAATGTTAAGAACAAAGAACTCAGCAGACCACCGATGATTACAACAGCCAGACCCGATTTCGACTCGGAACCAGCAGAAGTCGAAACAGCAATGGGCAAAAGTCCAAACACCATCGAAAAGGTTGTCATCAATATTGGGCGGAGACGAATTTGACCTGCTTCGAGCAAAGCCTCGCGTGTTGAAAGCCCTTTCTCGAACTTCATATAATTGGTTCTATCGACGAGCAAAATACCGTTTTTGGCAACCAAACCAACAAGGGTGATTAACCCAAGAATTGAGTATAGGCTTATTGTTTTCATCGTGAATGCCAAGCCAAAAAGTGCCCCAATAAGAGCCAATGGAATAGAAAACATAATTACAAGCGGATAAAGATATGAATTATACAGAGCAACTAATATCAAGTAGACAAAAGCATTCCCGATTAACAAAGCAACCAAAAGGCTACGGAATGAATCCATCATTGCTTTTTGCTCACCAACAAATTCGAATGTTACCCCGGGGGGCAATTTAACATTTTCCAGCTTCTTACGAATTTCGCTTGCGACGTCACCGCTTGCTCGACCAAAAACAGAAGAGTTGACATAAATCGCTGGGGCACGATTCTCGCGCTCCAATTTCGTTGGACCTACCGATTGATAAACATTAGCAAATTGCTTCAAAAGAATTACTTTCCCTTCGCGATTAACAAACGGGAGATTTTGCACTTCTTCGACTTTTGAGCGGTCGAACTTGTCCAATTGTATACGAATTGGATAGTCCACAATGCCTTCGGTATATTTCGAATCGTCATTCCCGGTCAGTGCGGTTCGCAAAGTAGCACCAACTTCCGCAATAGTTAAACCAAAGGCTGCAATTTTATCCCTATCGATTTCCACACGAATTTCGGGCTTGCCTTCTTCGCTCGAAAGCTGAACATCGGTTGTACCTTTTACTGTCCGAACTACGCTATCGACAATGTTTGCCGCCTTGTATACGCTCTCGTAATTAGGCCCGTTAACGAGGATTTGAATTGGCTTTCGGCTGCTGGTTCCCAACAAAGTAACAGGCTGTGCAGTAACTCTTACCCCCGGAATTGTATTTATTTTTTCTTTCATAAATTGGCCAAATTCATCGGTGGAAACATTTCGCTGATTTTTATCAACGAGAATTGCTGTTATTTGTGCTGTATTGTTCTGGAATTGTCCAAGGAAACCCTCACTCGAAAATCCAACGTTTGCAAAAACTTTAACAACCTCTGGTTGCTTTCTCAATAGTTCTTCGACTTTTTGTGTAATCTCGTTGGTTTTCTCAATTGTCGAACCTGGCGAGGTTTCAATAGTAAAAATGATTTCCCCACGGTCTACTTGTGGTAAAAATTCAGTTCCAACAAACCCCATCCCGGGCAGCATCAAAGATACAATCAGAAGCCCACCAGCGAGAACCATCACCTTTCCACCATTATTCAAAGCCCAACCAAGGATTGAAACATAATAGTTTTCGAGCTTTCTGTATAATTTCTCGGTTAACTCACTGAATCGTCTTATAAAACCTTTCGACTCTTTTGTTTCCACTTTCGAAAGCCTCGAGGCTAACCAAGGTGTAACAGTAAAGGAAACAAATAGGCTCATCAAAGTGGAAAATACTACAACCAAGGCGTATTCCCGCAAGAAATTCCCAATCATACCTGTTATCAATGCAAGGGGGAAGAAGACCACAACATCGACCAAAGTGATAGAAACTGCAGCCAAGCCAATTTCGTTTCGTCCTCGTATTGCCGCTGTAATTCTGTCCTCGCCCATCTCCAAATGGCGAGTCATGTTCTCTATAACCACAATTGAGTCATCGACCAGAATACCAATAACCAACGACATTGCCAGCAAGGTAATAGTATTCAGGGTAAATCCAAAAATATACATAAGAAAGAATGTAGAAATTAGCGAGGTTGGAATTGCAACCATTACGATTAGAGAGTTGCGAATGCTGTGAAGGAAGATAAACATAACGAAAGCAACGATTAACACAGCAAGTAGCAAGTCCTTTTTAACCGCATTCGCCGCATCCATAATAAAAGTCGAGTTGTCTTGGGCAATGTCGAATTTTAATCCTATGTTGCTGTATGCTTTTTCCAAACGAGCAAGTTCTTTGCGAACGAGTTTGCTTACTTCGACCGTGTTTGCGTCGCTTTGCTTTTGAATCAAGATTCCCAACGAAGGAATGTTGTTTAGACGATTGATATTGGTAATCTCCTTGATACCATCGCGAACATTTGCAATGTCTTTAAGCCGGATTTCCCCGCCCGAGCGTGTTCGGGCAACCACGTGGTTTTCGAGCTCTTCCAAAGAATTGAATTTGCCTGCCACTCTCAACACATACTGATTTTCTGGCTCTTTGATGCTTCCCGTTGGGAAATCAATATTCGAAGCAACGATAGATTGAACTATTGTATTCAAAGCCAGCCCCACAGCTTTGACTTTTTGCATATCAATGTTGACTTGGATTTCTCGTTCTTCGCCGCCTAGTAATTGCACCAAACCGACGCCCTCGAGTTTTGAAATGAGTGGCTGAATGTTGTCCTTGACAAACTGATATAACGCTTTGGATTGCAACTTGCTGTAAACATTGGCTCGAAGAACAGGAACTTCATCGAAAGCCAATTTTGACACTACCGGCTTCCTTGCCTCTTTTGGTAAGAAATCGGATACTTGATTAATTCTCCGCTGAACATCTTGCAGAGACTTATCGACATCGACATTCATTTCGAGCTCGACGAAGATGAACGAAACACCTTCGCGAGAAGTTGAACGAATGTTCGATATTCCCTCCATCCCAGTAATAGCATCTTCCAATGGCTTGGTCACATTGTTCATTACCTCGTAGGGCGAGGCTCCCGGATAGATGGTTTGCACAGTTACAACTGGGGCTGTAAGTTTTGGAAGAAGCTCATAATTTAATTGGGCAAAGCCATAAATTCCTAATATTCCAAGTACCGAAAAAAACACAACTACAAGTGTTGGTCTTTTTATCGCTAATTCTGTTACAGTCATTTTTAGCCTCCTAATTATTGAACAATTTGAACAGGTGTTCCATCTTTAAGATTTATCAAACCTTCGACAACGACAAGCTCACCTTCGCGAAGCCCTTGCAGAATCTCCAATTTTTTGCCTATTTCGCTTCCAATCACTATCGGGCGAAGTTTGGCAACATTGTTCTCGACCACATAAACTTTCGGTTCCTGATAACTGCCAACGAGTGCTTCGCGAGGCATTAGCAAAGTTCGTCCCCGAATTGCCGACGGAATCTTCACTCGAACAAACATTCCAGCTTTCAACAAATTGTTCTTGTTTCGGACAAATATCTCCACAGGATAGGTTTTCCCCTCGTCCGCTTTATATCCTATGCTTTGAATAGTGCCAAACATTTTCTCGCCCGGAAGTATGTCCGATGTGATTTCGACCATATCGCCTTTCTTAATCTTCATTATGTCCTTTTCGGGGACTTGGATTCTTACTTTCACAGTAGAAATATCGACAAGATTCATTAGCGGCGTGCCGGACGAAACGACTGCCCCAACTTCTACGGATTTAGAAGTTACAAAACCCGAAAATGGGGCTCGAATTTTTGTATCCTCGACTTGCTTCTTTGCGATTTTATATTGTGCTTCTGCTGTTTCATATAAAAATTTAAATTGGTCAAGTTGCGACTCTGGGGCAGATTTCTCGGCATAAAGCTTCTCGTATCGCTCCAAATCGCGCTTGGCTTTCTGGTAGTTCGCCTCAGCAGTTTGTAGATTTGCAAGCTTCATCTCGTCATCAAGTTTAATTAAAACTGCCCCCTTCGAAACAAAATCCCCAAGATTTGCATTGACCGCAACGACTTTCCCGCTGGCTTCCGAAGCTATACTAACTTCGGCATTGGGCAATACATTGCCTGTATATTCCAGCGTTAAGTTTATCTCTTCGAACGCTACGCGAGCGACATTGACTGGAAATGTTGTCAATATCACGTTTTTCTTTGCCTTTGCTTGGAATTTGCTCCTATTGTTGAGCAAAAGCCCAACCGAAGCAATGATAATCAGAAAAGCAATAATAAGTGTTGTGATTTTCTTTCTACTTTTCATTTTTTACCCTTTCTTTTTATTTACCGAAATTATTAATTGATTTTTCCAATTTGATTTTTGCTATTTCATATTCAAGAATTGAGTTGTTGTATGCAACTTTAGCATTGAGCAAAGCAACTTCGGCATCCAAAAGTTCGGAGCTCGAAACCACGCCATTTTTGAACTTCTCGTTTGTGACGCGATAGTTCTCTTCGGCTTGTTGAACAGATTGCTTTGCCACATTTATTTTTTCTTTTGCTTTGATAAAAGCGAAGTAATTCTGCGAAACCTCCATATTGATTGCATCTTTCAACTGCTGGTAGGAAATTTCAGCTTGCCGATAGCTTTCCTCCGCCTGTTGAGTTTGATATTTTGTAGTCATCCAATTCCAGATATCATACGAAATCGTGAATCCAATATCCCAAGTCCCATAGAATTTATCCTGGGCGGGCATCAGCCTTTGGTTAGGCCTATTGTATTGGTAGTTTGCCGAGAAAGATATTTGAGGCAACCAACCGCTTTTAGCCATAGAAATTACCTTTTGCGAAGCCTCTTTCCGAAAAGTTAACGCAAGAAGTTCAGGCCTTTGCTTGTATGCGGTTTCCAGTAGTTTGTTTAAATCGGAAAATTCTTTTTCCTGAAATTCAGGCTGTGATATTAGAACCAATTCCGTTTGAGTTGGCAATCCAAGAAGAATGCATAAGTTAATTTTCCCAATCCGAATTGCGTTTTCTAAATCTATTTTTGTTAATTCCAAATTCGAAAGTTGAACTTTAACTTTCAGAACTTCGTTTTCTGTTGTCAATCCGTTTTTGTAGAAATTTTCAATATCTTGAAGATGTGCTTGAACTTGGCGAATGTTTTCCTGCAAGCTTTGCAAAGAAAGTTCCAAATTCTTAATCGACCAATAAGCATTTTTGACATCAAAAATCGTTTTAGCCCGTTCAGTTTCGTAATCCTCTTGGCTTGCTTTTGTATTAAGTTCCATCATCTTGGCATTGTTTTCGAGTCGGAACCCTGTAAAGATAGGATATTGCAGACCTAAACGAATCTGGTAGTTATTCAAAATGGTTGGCGAAACCTCGAATTCTCTGCCCTGAAAATTAATTTTGAAAGGCTCAACTTCGCTTAAACGAGCGTAGCCCGATACAAGACGCAAAGTGGGATAGAGTTGTGCATTTGCTTCGTTTGTTCGCGCTTGGGCAGCAGTGATTTTCGATTCAGCGAGCTTCAGGCTTTTTGCATTCTTCAAAGCCATATCGACCGCATTGTCGATTGTCAATTGATAACTGCTCTGTGCAAATAGTATCGCAGGAAGCGAAAAAAGAGCAATCAAAAGCAAAATCCTCTTCATTTTTGTTCTCCTTGATTATTTTGTTCAATCAATTTTTTTATTCCCATAATTCCTTCCAACATTAATGTTGAAATTGTTTTGGCATAAAGGTCGTAATATTCATCGTCGGTTTCGACCGACCAGACTTTTTTAATCAGCGGCCCGAAGAGAAAATGTGAAAAAATCAAAGAAATCATCGCTGGCGTAATAATCGAACCATATTTCGGGTCATCTACAAAAAGTTCAATCAACTTCAATCCCTGTTTGATGTAATCGATGTGCAAGCGAACGACTTCGGCTTTGAAATCGCTAAATTCGGGAAGGTTGAATGGCATCTCGGTTATAGCAACTTTACAGAAGATGGTTTTGTTTTTAATTAAATTTACAAGCTCGCTGACAATTGTTCTTAAAGCATCCTCGGGGGGAAGATTTTTTGCCCAAGTCTGCTCGTAGATTTGCCGAACTTCCTGAAAATAGCGAAGGATGATTTCTTTCAATATGCCAAATTTCCCATTAAAGTAATAGGAAATCATCGAAACATTGACCTGAGCAAGGTCAGCAATTTCGCGAACGCCAACAGCAGCATAGCCCTTCGAAGCAAAAAGGCTTGCAGCAGCGTTCAAAATCCTTTCCTTTGGCTCTTTTCCCTCAATTATTTGATTTTCCATTCCACCTCAAAAAAGTCAAACAATCGTTTGTTTAAAAAAAAACAAATTAATCAAACGTTCGTTTAAATTTTTTATTTTAGTTCTAAAAAAAATTTTTCAAAACTTTTCAATTATCTGTTCAAAAACTAATTAAATCGTATTGAATGCAAAAGGCAAAGAGAATCTTAAGAATGTAAACCAAAAGCAAGGGGAACAGCCCAATCACCTTTGGCAAGGGGCTATCGCACATAACCAGACATCGGATGTTTCAAAAACATCCGATGTCTTTGCAGAGTGGAAGACAACACTCGCTTTTTAAGCTTATTGTGAATAAATAACTTACTAAATTTTAATGCTCGGGCAATTTTACTTGTTTACAATCAGCTTGAGAATTTGGTTCTGGTTGCCAGCGAATACGTTTACCAAGTAAATTCCATTAGGAAAATCCGAGAGATTTATGCTTATTTGATTTTCACCTTCGCCAAGCGAAAATGTTTGGCTCATAAGTTTCATTCCAAGCAGATTAGTTACGGAAAGAGTAGCAATTTGTGGTTTAGGCGAAGATATTTTAACGGTTGAATAATTGGTTGCAGGGTTTGGGAAAATATTGTCATTTACCAAAGAATCTTTCTCTTCGACTACAATCACTTTCGGTAGGTTGAGTTTATAAAGAACAAGGGTAGAGTCGTAATATGCAAGAAGATATTTATCATCAGGACTGATGTCGAAGCCCCAAGGTTTTAGAGTGTCCTTGGGACTAATCAATTCGAAAGTATTAAGATTAATGACCTCCAGCGGGTCGTTTATCACAAGATAATTTTCATCATAAGTAAAAATAAAGAAATTTGGATATGGCCGTTTCCTACTTAAATTTTCCCAAGAAAAAGTTTGTTTCGAGCTGTACACTTCAAAGCCATATATATCTTCATAATACCAATTATGAGTAGTTTTCTTGATAACCACAACGTAAAGAGTAACATAAAGCAAACTTAGAACCTGTGTTGGAGTAGGTATAGATGAATGAGTAACATTCAATTGTGGAAGCACGGCGAGAAATAAACCAACCTTTGTTTAGTTGATTAGAAATTAGGTTGTAGGTGAATTTGCCAAACTCGCGCTCACTCTTAGGAAAATAACCATAACCATAAGAAGCCGAATAAGAATAATGTATGTAAATAATAGAATCATTAAACATAAAAATTGGTCCTAAAGAGTTCCAGGCAGTACCACCACCACCATCCTGATATTCTTGGGTCATTACGGTTTTTAATATTGTTTTACTTTGTAGATCCCAGATTCGAAAGCCCCAAAGTCCTTTATAATAATCCCAAGTTGTGTCTTTAACAAATGTTGCCAAAAGATATTTTTTATTCCTCGATGTGTTAAGAGCTGCATAACGAATGTTTCCAGTTTCAACTGAATCAATTACTTGCAAAGTTTTAGTGTCGAAAATCTTGAACGAACGGAAAAATGAATCGTCGTTCTCAAGGAAAAATATTTCTCCAGACCCTAGAGTTAACTTTCCAATAAGTTCATCGCTTTCAAAATTGTAGAATAAAATTTCTCCATTCGGTTGGTAAATATAATAATACTTTCCAGTAGGGGAAAACCTTGCCCAACTACCTTTGTTAACTTTTTCACCCAAACCGTGTCGATTTCCAAATTCTGGGCAAAAATATTTTTCGAAAATAGGATGGCAAAAAGAACAATAGTTATCAACACTCTTTTCATTTTTACCTCCCAAAAATTTCTAAAAACTTATAAAAATTTATGAATATTTTCCAATTAAACAAAATGTATTCTTACCAAAATCTAAAGGTTTACTAAAAGATGCTCGAAGGAAATAAAAGAATGTTTGAAAAATCGGAAGTCCGTATGAATAATGCACTATTTCTTTTTCCTCTCTCAAATTTTTGATTATTCCGAAATAATGTTTCCGATGAGTTTTTTAATTTTGAATGGTGTGGGATTGATTTTTGAGTAGCAAAGTGGATAATAAAGACAAAAACGAAGGTGAAAAAAGGATTTATCTCATCGATGGGATGTCTGTGGTGTTCCGAGCATATCATGCAATGAGCCGTTCGACGCTGAAGTCGTCGATAACTCAGGAGCCGACCTTTGCAGTGTTTGCGTTTGCAAACATTTTGGCGAGTCTGCTCGAAAGCGAAAAGCCCGAATACATCGCAGTTGCGTTCGATACTCGTGAGCCTACTTTTCGCCACGAGATATTCAAAGAATATAAAGCGAATCGGGAAGCATTCCCCGAAGACCTTGTCCCCCAACTCGAACGCATCAAACAACTTTTGGATGCACTAAAAATAAAGAGGATTGAAATTCCCGGTTTGGAGGCGGACGATGTAATTGGCACTCTCGCTCGAAAGCTTGCCAGCCAAGGTTGGAAAGTGATTTGCATCACAAACGACAAGGACTACTTCCAATTGGTAGACGAAAACATCATACTTTACAAAACAGCGAAAAACATTTCCGAAGGCTTCGAAGTGATAACGAAAGATAAGGTCGCCGAAAAATTTGGAGTTCCACCCGAAAGCGTTGTCGATGTCCTTGCTATTGTTGGAGATTCGGTGGACAATGTTCCCGGAGTGTTGGGAATTGGCGAAAAGACTGCTATCCCGCTCATTCAACAATTCCACACTCTCGAAAATCTTTACGAAAATCTCGACAAGATTGAAAAAGAAAGTCTTCGCAAAAAACTGTTCGAGAACAAAGAAAATGCATTCCTTTCGAAAAAACTGGTTACAATCGAAACCAATGCAAATATAGACTTTGATGTCTCTGAGTTTAAATTCACAGAACCCGATTTCAAAAAGTTGGAAGAACTTTTCACCCTGCTCGATTTTAAAACTCTGAAAGAAAGATATTTGACAAAAATTTTTGGCTCAAATCAAACTGCTGTGTCCGAAACATTCACTTCTGAGTTAACTTCCACCATAAAAAATGAAACAAAACATTACAATTTGATTGATACCAAAGACAAGTTGCTAACGCTTTGCGAGAAATTGAAAAATGTCCCAGCCTTTGCTATTGATACCGAAACGAGTTCGCTCGACAAACAAACTTGCGAATTGGTTGGAATTTCTGTTTCGTTTTGCAACAACGAAGCTTATTATATTCCTGTTTTTGGCAAAGCAGAGGATGTTTCCGCTTTTGCCGAGAAGACTGAAAACACTGAAAATTTTGGTCTTTTTTCGCAACAGACAGATGAGAACAAAGAAGCAAAAGGCTTGTTCTTCGAAAATTACGAGCCACAACGTGGCTTCCCAGTTCATTTTGTTCTTTCCAACTTGAAGCCGGTTCTGGAAAATCCAGAAATTCAAAAGTTTGGGCAAAACGTAAAGTTCGATGCATACATTTTAAGGCGCTATGGGGTTGATTTGCATCCGATTTCGTTCGACACGATGGTCGCCAGCTATGTCCTGAACCCCGACGAACAGCATAATTTGGATGCACTTGCAAAGCGTTGGCTGAATTACACGCCAATTTCTATAACGAGTTTAATCGGCGAGCGGAGGGCAAATCAAATTTCGATGCGAGAACTCCCGCCCGAAGCAATCTCGGATTACGCTTGCGAAGATGCTGACCTTGCTTGGCAACTTACACACATTTTGAAAGAGCAGTTGGTGAAAGAAAATTTACTCAAACTTGCCGAAGAGATTGAATTTCCTCTCATCAAAGTACTTCGCGATATGGAATTCAACGGTGTTTTCGTTAGCACCGAGATTCTAAACTCGATTTCGAAATTACTCAACGAGGAGGTTCAGGCATTACGGGAAAAAATCTTTGCCGAGGCGGGACCTCGCTTCAACTTGGATTCGCCAAAGCAGCTTGGGCAAGTTCTCTTCGAAAAACTTCAACTTCCTGTCATTGCTAAAACAAAAACAGGATACAGCACCGATGTCAATGTTCTTTCGCAACTGGCTGCGAGTTATCCAATTGCAAAATATATACTCGATTATCGGCAAATGACAAAGTTGCTTTCGACTTATGTCGATTCCCTGCCGCAATGGATAAACCCTGCCACGGGTCGAATTCATTCAACATTTAATCAAACGATTACGAGCACGGGGAGATTATCATCGACCGACCCAAATTTGCAAAACATTCCCGTCCGCGGGGAATTTGGGAAAGAAATACGTAAAGCATTTGTGCCTCAAAAAAGCGGTTGGGTGATTCTTTCTGCCGATTATTCCCAGATTGAACTTCGCATAATTGCTTATATTTCGGGCGACGAAAACCTGATTCGAGCATTCAAGCAAGGGCTGGACATCCACTCGGCAACTGCTTCTTTGCTTTTCGACAAGCCTATCGATGCTATCGATTCCGATATGCGACGTGTTGCAAAAACTGTGAACTTCGGTATTCTTTATGGACTTGGAGCTTATGGTCTTTCCCAACGATTGGGTATTGGTCGAACCGAGGCACAGAAAATCATCGACAACTACTTGGCGAAGTATCCCGGGATTAAGAAATATGTCGAAGAGACCATTTCGAAAACGCAAAAAAAGGGCTATGCAGAAACTTTGTGCGGGCGCAGGCGATATTTCCCGAACATTAATAGTATGAACAAGAATCTGCGTTCAGCCGACGAGCGTGCAGCAATAAATTTGCCTATTCAAGGGACTGCTTCGGATATGATGAAAATCGCAATGATTAACATAGGCAGGGATTTCGAAAAGTTTCGACTCCGCTCGATGATGATTTTACAGATACACGACGAACTGCTCTTCGAAGTCACCCAATACGAGATTGAAACGGTTAAGGAAATTGTCAAGGAACGTATGCAGAATGCTTTGAGTTTGGGCGAGGTTCCCGTTGTTGTTGATATTGGAATAGGCGAAAGTTGGTTCGATGCCCATTGAAAATATAATAAACCGAGTGGTCTTCCGTCAGTTATTTTTACCTTATCGATGGAATATTTTTTTATAATCACTGGAAAATTATGGCAGATACAGTTTATCTAACAGAGGAAAGATTTTTAGAATTGCAAAATGAGTTAATTGAATTAAAGACGAAGGGGCGCAAGGAAGTCGCCCAAAAGATAGCCGAGGCACGCTCGCACGGCGATTTGTCCGAAAATGCTGAATACGACGCTGCAAAACACCAGCAGGAACTGCTCGAGATGCGAATAGCCAAGCTCGAGGAGACTTTGATGAAAGCCCAGGTGATTAGACCCGAAGAGCTCCCCAATGATAAAGTGTATATCCTATCCCGTGTTAAAGTAAAAAATTTGAAGACCAACAAGATTTTTGAATACATATTGGTAAGCCCCGAGGAGGCAGATTTCGAACGAGGGAAGATTTCTGTCACCTCTCCAATCGGCAAGTCGTTGATGGGCAAGAAAGTTGGTGATGTTGTTGAATTTACTGCTCCTGCGGGAAAAACCCAACTGGAAATTCTTGAAATAAATCGATAGATTTTGATGAATATTGCCGACTCCGGGTATTTTAATCCTGCCGAGGATTACGAAATAGTCCAGCAAATACTCGGAGGCAATAAAGATTTGTTCGAAAAGCTCGAGCGAAAATACAAAAAGCCTCTTTCCCACTTGATTAGCAAGATGGTTCGAAATACTGACGATGTCGAGGATATCGTGCAGGAAACATTTATCCGTGCATACAATAATCTTCGATACTATAAAAAAGAATTTGCGTTTCACTCTTGGCTTTTCAAAATTGCATCGAACCTTTGCATAGATTTTTTGCGAAAAAGACGTGTGCAAACAATTTCTATCGAACAGCCCTTTCCCCGCTCCGAAAGCGAGCACCAAATGGACTTTCCCGCCCTTGGCGACGAAGCAGACAAAATGATTCTGGACGAGGAGCAACGGCAGTCGCTGAACGCTGCACTTTCCCTTTTGCCCGAAAAGTACCGAATTGTGATTGAACTTCGGCATTTCGAAGAGCTTGAATATAACGAAATTGCCGAACGACTTGGCATACCTGTTGGAACTGTCAAAGCACATCTTTTCCGTGCCCGAAAAGCATTGCTGGACATTCTCCGCAAGCGGAGATTGGTATAGTTTGCTGTGCAAAACCTAAAAGAGAGGAACATAAACAAAAAAGACATCGGATGTTTTTGAAACATCCGATTTCCGGAAATCTGCAAAGAGTTACAAACCTGTGTTCAATCTGGAAAGACATTGGATGTGTTTTAAAACATCCAATGTCTGACGCCCACTAATTTGATGGAACTCTATTTTAACAATGGATGACTGAATATTCCAGCAAGCAATTAGGTTGAAGCCCCTGACCAAAAAAGACATCGGATGTTTTCGAAACATCCGATATCTGGAAATCATCAAAGGGCTGTAACCCATATACTTAAACCCGAAATATGCAATTAAAAGATTTAATTTTTTGTAATTTTAACAAAAATAATAGGTTGCAGGGATGAAAGAATTAACTAAAAAAGTTGAGCAGTTAGAGTATGAGTTTACAGATAAACAGGTAAGT
>Ga0209691_1000109_pt1 | contig 58347 bp, 60 predicted proteins | sample YNPMSBMetaG_FD_187120 | JGI IMG/M metagenome (GOLD analysis project Ga0209691, IMG submission 187120) | Anoxygenic and chlorotrophic microbial mat microbial communities from Yellowstone National Park, USA - YNP MS-B MetaG (SPAdes) (version 2) ... | reverse complement strand
GGAGGAGGCGAGATCGGCAGCGCGGTTGGCGCGGCTCCAGAGCGCTTGACGGAGCTGACGCGCGCGCGTTCCCTCCTCACCCGCTGCGGAGCTCAGGGAGGGCGCCTTGAACGGATTCGGGCAGATGGCCGGCAGGCGGCGACACCTCCTCGGCATCGCCGGGCTCGACCCCGCCCAGATACGCGCCGTTCTCGACCTCGCTGAGACCTACATCTCTCTCAACCGCAAGGGGGGCCCGCGCGACGTCCTGCGCGGCAGAACCCTCGTCAACCTGTTCTTCGAGAACTCCACGCGCACGCGCACGAGCTTCGAACTCGCCGGCAAGCGGCTCGGGGCGGACATCGTCAACATGTCCACCTCAGGCTCCTCGGTCGCGAAGGGGGAGACGCTGCTCGATACGGCGATGACGCTGAATGCGATGCACATCGACGTTCTCGTGGTGCGTCATGACCAGTCGGGGGCGGCGGCGCTTCTCGCGCAGAAGCTCGACGCGGCGGTGATCAATGCCGGAGACGGCACCCACGAGCACCCGACCCAGGCTCTGCTCGATGCCGTCACGATCCGGCGCCACAAGGGAACGCTCGAGAACCTCACCGTGGCGATCTGCGGCGACGTGCTGCACTCGCGAGTCGCACGCTCCAACATCCTCCTGCTCACCACCATGGGCTCGCGCGTTCGGATCATCGCCCCCCCCACCCTGATCCCTGCTGGCGTGGCGGCGCTGGGCGTGGAGGTGTTCACCGACATGGATGCCGGCCTCGAGGGGGCGGACATCGTGATGATGCTCAGGTTGCAGAAGGAGCGCATGGGGCGCGCCTTCGTGCCCTCGGCGCGGGAGTATTTCCGCTTCTACGGGCTCGATGCGGCGAAGCTCGCGCGCGCCAAGCCGGATGCGCTCGTGATGCACCCGGGGCCGATGAACCGCGGCGTCGAGATCGCCTCGGCCGTGGCCGACGACCTCCAGCACAGCGTGATCCAGGAGCAGGTGGAGATGGGGGTGGCGGTGCGCATGGCGGTGCTCGACCTTCTCACGCGCGAGGCGAGAGGAAACGCGTGACGGGCGGCGCATGACCACCCTCGCCTTCACCGGCGCCCGGATCGTCGACCCCGCCTCAGGTCATGACGGGCCGGGCGTTCTCGTCGTCCGCGACGGGGTGATCGAGGGCATACGATCCGATGTCCCCTCCGGGGCCGAGCGAATCGCGTGCGATGGTGCGGTGCTTGCCCCTGGCCTTGTCGACATCCGCGTGGGCTTGCGCGAACCAGGCGAGGAGCACAAGGAGAGCCTCGCCGGGCTCGCCGCCTCGGCCGCTGCCGGCGGCGTCACCACGCTGATGGCCCTCCCCGACACTGACCCGCCGCTCGACGAACCCGCTCTCGTGCAGTTCGTCGCCCGGCGCGCCGCCGCCTTCGGCTCGGTCACGGTCCTGCCCTGCGCCGCCGCGACCAAGGGCTGCGCGGGGCGCGAGCTCGCCGAGATGGGGCTGCTCAAGGAGGCGGGAGCGGTCGCCTTCGGGGATGGGCGCCGCGCGATCGCCGAGGCGCGGACCATGCGGCTCGCGCTTGCCTATGCCCGCGGCTTCGGGGCGATGATCGTCCAGCACCCGGAGGAGCCCTCGCTCGCCTCGGGGGGTGCGATGAACGAGGGAGAGCTCGCGACCCGCCTTGGCCTTCCCGGCATCCCTGCCGCGGCGGAGGCGCTGATGGTCGCGCGCGACCTCCGCCTCGCCGAGCTGACGGGGGGGCACATTCATTTCGGCCACGTCTCCACGGCAGAGGCGATCGGGCTGATCCGGCAGGCGAAGGCGCGCGGCGTGCGCGTTAGCTGCGACACCGCCCCACCCTATTTCGATCTGAACGAGACGGCGGTCGGCGGCTGGCGCACCTATGCCAAGCTCTCGCCGCCGCTGCGGGCGGAGGAGGACCGCCAGGCGGTCGTCGCGGCACTTGCCGACGGCACGATCGACGCGATCGCCTCCGACCACCAGCCGCAGGACACGGACGCCAAGCGCCTCCCCTTCGCTCAGGCCGAGCCCGGGGGGGCGGGGCTCGAGACGCTGCTTTCCGTCACGCTTGGGCTGGTGCACGGGGGCGCACTGACTCTGCCCGCGGCGCTCGCGCTTCTCACCTGCCGCCCCGCCGATCTTCTCGGCCTTCCCGTCGGCCGGCTCAGCCCAGGGGCGCCGGCGGATCTCGTCCTGTTCGACCCCGACCGCGCCTGGCAGGTGCGCGAGGAGTCGCTCGTCGGTGCCCGCAACTCCCCCTTCGACGGCCGCCCGATGCAGGGCAGGGTGCTCGGCACCTGGAAGGCGGGCGTGCGGGTGTTCGGCTGAGGGGGGATGGTGAGCCTCGCTCTCGCTGCCCTGCTCGGGGCGCTGCTCGGCTCGATCCCGTTCGGCCTCATCCTCACCCGTGCGGCAGGGCTCGGTGACATCCGCACGATCGGCTCGGGGAACATCGGGGCGACCAACGTCCTGCGCACCGGGCGGAAGGACCTCGCCGCCGCCACGCTCGTGCTCGATGCCGGAAAGGGGGCGGCGGCGGTGCTGCTCGCGGGCGTGCTGTGGGACCCGGCCGCTGCCGCGGCAGCCGGGGTCGGCGCGGTTTTGGGCCACCTCTTTACCCCGTGGCTGGGCTTCCAGGGAGGCAAGGGGGTGGCGACGGGGCTCGGCACCCTGCTCGCGCTCGCCTTTCCGGCCGGCCTTGGCGCCTGCGCGGTCTGGCTCGCCACAGCGGCGGTGACGCGGATCTCCTCGGCCTCGGCTCTCGCCGCCTTCCTGCTTGCGCCCGCCCTGGCCTGGGGCTTCGGCGGCACCACGCCCGCGCTTGCGCTGCTCGTGATCTCCGCCCTCGTGATCTGGCGTCACCAGGGCAACATCCGGCGCCTGCTCGACGGAACCGAGCCGAGGATCGGACGACGAAGCAGCGGGAGCGACGCATGAACGAGGCGGAGCGTCTCGCACGCCTTCGTCTCGCCCGGGCGGAAGGGATCGGGCCGGCGGCGGTGCGCGCCCTCATCGCCCGCGCCGGCAGCGCCGAAGCCGCGATCGCCGACCTGCCCCGCCTTGCCGGCGGCCGTCCGGTCGCCCTGCCGGCCGAGGAGGCGATCCGGCGCGAGGAGGAGTCGCTCGCCCGGTTCGGCGCTGCGTTCCTCCTCGACACCGACCCTCTCTACCCCGAGACCCTTGCCGCCCTTCCCGACGCGCCGCTTGCTCTTGCCGTCGCCGGCGATCCGGCGCTCCTGTCGCGCCGGTCGGTCGCGATCGTCGGCGCGCGCAACGCCTCCGCCGGGGCGCGGGTGATTGCCGAGCGGCTTGCGCGTGAGCTTGTCGAGAGCGGGCTTGCGATCGTCTCCGGCCTCGCGCGCGGTGTGGACACGGCGGCGCACGAGGGGGCGCTCGCGGCAGGCGGGGTGACGATCGCCGCTGTCGCAGGCGGGCTCGACCGTCCCTACCCGTCGCAGAACGCCGCGCTCCAGGCGCGGATCGCCGAAACCGGTGCAGTGGTGGCCGAAGCGCCGCTGGGCACCGCGGCGATGGCCAAGCTGTTCCCGCGCCGAAACCGGATCGTCGCCGGCCTCGCCCGCGGTGTGGTGGTCGTCGAGGCGGCGCTGAAGTCGGGCAGCCTGATCACCGCGAGGCTTGCGGTCGAGGCCGGCCGCGAGCTGTTCGCCGTTCCCGGCTCGCCGCTCGACCCGCGCGCGCGCGGCTCGAACGACCTCCTCCGCCAGGGAGCGACCCTGGTCGAGACGGCGGAGGACGTGCTGGCCGCCCTGCCCTCGGGGCCGATCGCCCCGCCGCCTTCTCGCCACGCCGCGCCCTTGCCCGGCTTCCTAGAGGAGCAGGAGCCGGCGGGGATCGACCCCGAGGAGCTCGACGTGGAGACCGATGACGAGGTCGCCCTGGCGCGGCGCCATCTCGTCACCCTGCTCTCTCCCGCTCCCGTCTCGGTTGACGAAGTGCTCCGCCGCTGCCCATGTAGCGCCGCTGCGGTCAATGCCGCCCTCTCCGATCTCGACCTCGAGGGGCGCCTCGACCGCCTGCCGGGAAACCGCGTGGCGCTCAAGCGCGCCTGACCTCGCGCCCCGGCTACGTGCCGCCCCGGCAGGGCGCTAGGGTGAGAGAGGATGGACGTCGTCGTCGTCGAATCACCGGCCAAGGCCAAGACGATCAACACTTATCTTGGTCGCGACTTCACCGTTGTCGCCTCCTACGGCCATGTCCGCGACCTCCCCGCACGGGACGGCTCGGTCCGCCCCGAGGAGGGGTTCGCGATGGACTGGGAGGCGGACGAGCGGGGCGAGAAACAGCTTCGCGCCATCGCAGCCGCGTTGAAAGGGGCCAAACGCCTCTACCTCGCCACCGACCCCGACCGGGAGGGGGAGGCGATCTCCTGGCATGTGCGCGAGATGCTCGCCGCACGCCGCGCGCTGAAAGGCATCGAGGTGCGGCGGATCACCTTCAACGAGATCACGCGCAAGGCGGTGAAGGCGGCGCTCGAGCATCCGCGCGATCTCGATGCCGACCTGATCGACGCCTACCTCGCCCGCCGGGCGCTCGACTATCTCTTCGGCTTCACCCTCTCGCCGGTGCTCTGGCGCAAGCTTCCCGGAAGCCGGAGCGCGGGCCGCGTCCAGTCGGTCGCGCTCAGGCTGATCTGCGAGCGGGAGGCGGAGATCGAGGCCTTCCGCCCGCGCGAGTACTGGACGATCGAGGGCGCCTTCCTTACCGAGCGCGCGGCTCCGTTCACAGCGCGCCTCGCCTCCCTCGACGGTCGGAAGCTCGGCCAGTTCGACATTCCCGACGAGGCCGCCGCGCGGGCGATCGTGTCGCGGGTCGAGGCGGCGCGCTGGCGCATCGCCAAGGTCGAGACGAAACGGGTCCGGCGCAACCCGCCCCCGCCCTTCACCACCTCGACACTGCAGCAGGAGGCCGCCCGCAAGCTCGGCTTCTCCGCCACCCGCACGATGCGGACCGCACAGCAACTCTACGAAGGCGTCGAGATCGAGCGAGAAACCGTTGGTCTCATTACATATATGCGAACGGATGGGGTTCAGATGGCGGCTGAAGCGGTGGCCGCGATCCGCGCCCATGTCGCCGCCACCTCGGGCCGTGATTACCTCCCCGACACCCCGCGGCTCTACACCTCCCGTGCGAAGAATGCCCAGGAAGCCCATGAGGCCATTCGCCCGACCGACGTCACCCGAACGCCCGAGGCGGTGGCCCACGCTCTCACCGACGACCAGCGGCGGCTCTATGAGCTGATCTGGAAGCGGGCCGTGGCGAGCCAGATGGCCTCGGCCGAGCTCGACCAGACGGCGGTGGACATCGCCTCCGAGGATGGTCGGATCGGTTTTCGCGCAACCGGCTCCGTCATCGTCTTCGACGGGTTTCTCAAGCTCTACCGGGAGGACCGTGACGAAGCGCCGGGGCCCGAGTCCGAGGACGAGGACGGGCGCCTCTTGCCGCCCATGGCGGAGGGAGAACGGTCGCAGCTGAAGTCGGTCACGCCTCTGCAGCACTTTACCCAGCCGCCGCCGCGCTACACCGAGGCGTCGCTCGTGAAGAAGCTCGAGGAGCTCGGAATCGGCCGGCCGTCCACCTACGCGTCGATCCTGCAGGTGCTGCAGGATCGCCAGTATGTCCGGCTCGAGGCGCGACGCTTCGTGCCGGAGGATCGCGGACGGCTCGTCACCGCCTTCCTCGTCGGCTTCTTCGAGCACTATGTGGCCTATGACTTCACCGCCGCCCTCGAGGAGCAGCTCGATGACATCTCTGGCGGCCGCGCTGCCTGGCGAGAGGTCCTCGGCGCGTTCTGGCGCGACTTCGTCAAGGCCGTCGAGAGCACCAAGGAGCTCAGGATCTCCGACGTCGCCGAGGCGCTCGACCGCGAACTCGGCCCGCATCTCTTCCCCGACCGGCCCGACGGGTCCGACCCGCGTGCCTGCCCGCGCTGCGGCACCGGTCGTCTCGGGCTGCGGATCGGCGGCACGACCGGGGCGTTCATCGGCTGCTCGAACTATCCCGAGTGCCGCTACACCCGGAACGTCGGCGGCAACCCGGCCGCGGGGGCAGACGATGTTCGGGTGCTCGGCCGCGATCCGGAGACGGGGGAGCTTGTGACGCTCCGGCCGGGGCCATACGGCCCCTATGTCCAGCTCGGCGAGGCCCCGCCCGCCGAGGCTTACGCATCGGAAGGGCGGAGGGGCGCGAAGAAGGGGGCGAAGGGCAAGGGTGGGCCGAAGCCGAAGCGCGCCTCGCTGCCGAAGGGGATGGACCCTGCCTCGGTGACGCTCGAGACGGCGCTCGGCCTGTTGTCCCTGCCGCGGCTCGTGGGCATCCACCCCGAACGGCAGGAGCCGATCTATGCCGGGATCGGCCAGTTCGGGCCCTATGTCAGGCTCGGTCCCGTCTACGCCAGTCTCGAGCGTGACGATGACGTGCTCAGCATTGGGCTCAATCGCGCGGTCGTGCTGCTCGCGAAGAAGCTCGACAGCGTGAAGCTGCTCGGCACCCATCCGAAGGGCGGCGAGGTGACGCTTCGCCGCGGCCGCTTCGGCCCCTATGTCCAACACGGGACGCTGGTGGCGAACCTTCCGAAAGGGATGGCGATCGAGGAGGTCGGGCTCGACGAAGCCGTGTCTCTGCTCGCCGAGAAAGGCAAGCCGCTCGCAGGGGGCGGCGGGCGCAGCAAGGCGACGTCGGCCAGGCCCGCGGCCGCGAAGCCGGCGGGTCGCCGGCCGGCGCGCCGCGCCACGGCGGGGTGAACGTCGGCAGCCGGGACGCAACGGGGGCGCCGGCGCCTTCGGTCCGGCCTCGAAACCGCAAGAGCGCTGCACCACACTGAGCGGCAGGACATGCCTTCGCGAGTCGCCGTGGCCATCACCGCACCTTTCGCGACCAGTCTCGCCGCCGCGCTCTTCGCGGCCGCCGAGGCCTTGGCGGTTCCGGCCGCGGCGAACGGGAACGCGGCGACCGACGCGGCGGTGTTCGCCGCCGCGCTCGCCGCACTCCAATCGCGCCACATCGAGCCTCAGCGCCCGGGCGAGCGCATGGTTGCGGGGCTGCGTGGACTGCGTTCCGCCGACCCAGCGCTCGAGGTGACGGCCTCGCGCGGACGGCTCGAGGTCAGGATCGGGTCCGGCGCTCCGTTCGCGCTCACGCTCTCGCCGGACGCCGACGCCACGTCCTGGGGCCGGGCAGGCGCCCAGGCCGTTGCGGCGGCCACCGCGGCGTCGCAGCGGCTCGGCGCTCTCGATCCCGAGCGTCGGCGCGGCCTCGTGCTCGCGGAACTGGCCGCCGGCCTCGACCCCTATACCCGCCACGTTCCCGCTCGCGAAGCGGAGGCCTTGCGCGCCGCGCGCATAGGCACGGGCAGCCTTGGCCTCACGCTGCAGCCCGAGGCGGGCGGCGCCCGCGTCGCGCGGCTGGAGCCGGAAGGGCCCGCCTGGCGTGCCGGACTCGCCCTCGGTGACCGAGTGGTCGAGATCGACGGCGTCACGACCCGTGGCCTCGATCCGGAGGCGCTGGCAAAAGCGCTGGCGGGCGAACCGGGAACGCCGGTCGTCCTCTCGGTGTCACGGCATGGCGGGGCGCCGCGGCGTCTCGTCATCGTCCGTGCCGCCACCGTCGCCCAGACGGCGCGGCTCGCCTGGACGGCGGAGGTGCCGGTGATCGCCGTCACCGCCTTCAGCCGCGACACCGATCAGGCAGTGGCGCGGCTTGTGTCGGGGCTCGCCGCGCGCACGCCGAGGCCGCAGGCGCTGATCCTCGATTTGAGGGGCAATCGCGGCGGGCTGTTGCCGCAGGCGGTGGGCGTGGCCGATGTGTTCCTCGCCGGAGGCGAGGTGGTTCACCAGCGCGGCCGCCATCCGGAGGCCTCGCGCACCTGGCTCGCTGGCGGTGCCGATCTCGCGGAAGGGATGCAGGTCGTCGTGCTCGTCGATGGCGGCACCGCCTCGGCGGCCGAGGCTGTCGCGGCGTCGCTTCAGGATCTCGGTCGGGCCTGGATCGTCGGTTCCGCGACGCGGGGCAAGGGGCTGATCCAGCTCGTCCACCCTCTGCCCGATGGCAGCGAACTCCACATCAGCTGGTCGCGGCTGTTGCGTCGGGACGGGCAGCCGCTTCAGGATCGCGGTGTGGTGCCCCACCTCTGCACGAGCCGCGGCGACGGGCTCGCGCGCGCGGCGGCGTCACGTCTTCTCGCCGCGACCGGACCGGACAGGGCGCCCTTCTCGGCCCTTGCGGAGGCGTTGGGCGATCGCGAGTCCTGCCCGCCGGCGGTGGGCAGCGCGCTTGACATCCATGCCGCTCTGTGGCTGTTGCGGCCACGCGCGGCGGCGGCGTTGGAGGCCGGCGACAGCCACCTGCGCTGATCCTGTTCGGCCTTGCCGGGCCTGGATCGGAGCGAGGTGCCGAACGCGACGTCGGGCACGCGTAACGCCCGCGCACCGGCGGCGCACTGGGTCGGAAGGATCTGACGATGGCGAAGTCGAATACCGTGCTGATCAAGCTCGTGAGCACCGCCGATACCGGCTACTATTACGTGACCAAGAAGAACGCACGCTCGAGCACCGGAAAGCTCGAACTCAAGAAATACGACCCGGTCGCGCGCAAGCACGTCGTCTTCCGCGAGGCGAAGATCAAATAAGGAGCGCGTGCGGAGGACGGGCCGGCCGCCCACCGCACAGTCGCACCATCGCCCGGTCGTCAGTCGGAGCGAGCTCCGTCATGAGCTGTGCGCCCGGCGTTCGGCCCTTGGCCGGGTGACGCGGCAGCGTCTTGAACAGCGAGAAGGAGTTTCGCGCTGCAGTCGCCGCCTTGCCCGCCCCGCCTGACGTTCGGCTTTGCTCGACCCTCGTCGACCCAAAGCGGGTCTGACCAAGCGCCATGGCGACACCCGTCGTTTCGGGCGGGCCGGAGACGCCGGGGGTGTTCGGGGAGGCGACGACGTCTCGCCATCACGAGCGAGAGGCCGGTCAGGCGACGCTCGCGCTCACGCCTCGGCCGCCTCTCCCTCGCCCGGGAGGGCCACGACCCGGTTCCTGCCACCCCGCTTGGCTTCATAGAGGGCGGCATCGGCCAGCTGAAGCAGGTGCTCATCCGGGGCATCCCCGGCGAAATCCGTCGGCGTCGCGAGCGTCGCCACCCCGATCGAGGCGGTGAGCGGCAGGAGCGCCTGGTCTGCTCCTGGGCGGAAGGACACCGAGGCGATGGCCCGACGCAGCCGCTCGGCCGCCACCAACGCGTCCGCCTGGCTCGCGCCCGGCATGATCACGACGAACTCCTCGCCGCCGTAGCGCGCGACCGTGTCGAACAGCCGCACATTGCTGCGGATGCACCCGGCGACGAGCCTGAGCGCGGCGTCGCCCGCCGGATGCCCGAACTGGTCGTTGATCCGCTTGAAGTGGTCGAGGTCGATCATCAGTACCGAGACCGCGCCGCCCGCCGAGCGCACGGAGGCGACCAGCGAGCGGAGGTGGCCGCGCAGATAACGCTGGTTGTGCAGGCCGGTCAGCGGATCGGTCAGGGCGAGCGAGATCGAGTAGGCAAGGTCGGCGCGCAGCCTGTCCTGGTAGAGCTTGCGGCGTATCTGGTTGCGCGCGCGCACGCGGAGCTCGTTCGGGTCGATCGGGGCGAGGATGTAGTCGTTCGCGCCGAGCTCGAAGGCCCGGTGAAGAAGGGTTCGATGCTGCTCCTCAGCGACGAGGAGAAGCGGCACCTCGCGCGTCGCGGTGTCGGCGCGGAGCCGCGAGGCGAAGCGAAGCGGGTCATCGCCGCCGCCGAGTAGGCTCACGATCACGAGATCGGCAGGGCTGCGGACCAGCCAATCCCAGCCGCCGGAGACCTCCCGTGCCGCCGACGTCTCGATCCCCTCTGCCGCGAGAGCCTCGGCGATCCGGGCCACGAGGTCGTCGTCATCGGCGATCACGAGGCCGCGCGCCCCGCGCACGGAGGGTGGCAGCGCGCCCGAGCCGACACCGAGCTGGTGCGTCGTCTCCGCCCGCAGCCGCCACTCGTCGAGCAAGCGCTTGAGCCGCACGAGCGAACGGACGCGCGCGATCAGCGTCTCGTCATCGACCGGCTTGGTCAGGAAGTCGTCCGCTCCCGCCTCGAGGCCGCGAACGCGCTCGGCGATCTCCGAAAGCGCCGTGACCATCACCACCGGAATGTGCTCGGTCTCGCGCTCCGCCTTCAGGCGCCGGCACACCTCGTAGCCGTCGATCCCGGGCATCATGACGTCGAGGAGGATCACATCGGGGCCCCACGCGCGGGCAGCCTCGAGTGCGCGCTGGCCGTCCTGCACAGCCAGCACCTCGTAGTATTCGGCGGTGAGCTTGGCCTCCAGGAGAAGGAGGTTCGCCGCCACGTCGTCGACGACCAGGATTCGGGCACTCATGAGGGGATGATCCGAGCAGAAGAATAACGGATCGTGCCTATGCCGCACCCGAAAACCCGCGCCATCGGCAACCAGGACCCGAAACCGTCATCGAACCGAGATGGACGCGTCATCGTTTCCAGGCTTCGAGGGAGAGCCTACCCCTTCTTCCCCTTCGACCCCGGACTGGTCACCTCCATGCTGCACGCCGACGCGCACACCTCCGTCTCGCCCTCCTCCTCCCCGCTTTCCCGCACGCTCCTGTTCCTTCGCCGCTGGGCCGCCGACCCGCTCGCCATGGGCTCGATCGTTCCTTCCTCTCGGGCGCTCGGGCGACTCGTCGCGGCGGCGGCACGGCGGATCGCCGCCGGCGGGCCGGTCGTCGAGCTCGGTGCCGGAACAGGCGCGATCACGAGCGCCCTGCTCGAGGCGGGCATCCCCCCGGCGCGGTTGACCGTCGTCGAGATCGTGCCGGAGATGGCAGAAGTGCTGGCCGCCACCTTTCCGGGCGTAACCGTGATCTGCGGCGATGCCTGGAACCTATCCGAGCTGATCTGCCCCGACCTGCTCGGCCGGATAGGCGCCGTCGTGTGCGGAATCCCGCTCGTCCTTCTGCCGAAACCGCGGCAGCAGGCGCTGATCGAGGGCATCGGCGCCGTGGCGGCCCCGGGGCGCGGCTTCCTGCACTACACCTATTGCATCACCTCGCCGCTCGACCGCAACGCCCTCGGCCTCGAGGGACGGCGCCTCGCCTGGACGCCGCTCAACCTTCCCCCCGCCTCGGTGTGGCACTATTTAATGCGTGGGGCTTGATCTGCGTCATCGCCTCAACGGCACGCCTCTCTATCCTCCTTCGCGTGCGGTGCGACGACGCCCGCCCCGGCAACAGATCAGAAAGCACACAACGAGGAGGGACATCATGGCGCTCCTGCCAAGCCTGTTCGGCAATCAGTCCGTGCTCGACCGGATGTTCGACGACCTCCGCAGACTGCAGCAGCAGTTCGAGCAGGCGATCGGTTCCGGCCTCCCTACCCCCGTCTTCAAGGCCGACTGGCGTCCGGCGATCGACGTCAAGGAGACGGCGGAGGGGCTCACCGTTACCGCCGAGCTGCCCGGGCTCACGGAACAGGACGTCGAGCTCTCGCTCGAGGATGACGTGCTGACGATCAAGGGAGAGAAGAAGGCCGAGACGACCCGCGAGGAGAAGGGCGTGCACATCCAGGAGCGGAGCTACGGCAGCTTCGCCCGGTCGCTGCAGCTTCCCTTCGCGCCGAAGGCGGATGCGGTCCAGGCGACCTTCTCCAAGGGTGTGCTGACCATCACCCTGCCGCGCCCGCCCGAAGCGCCGAAGCCGTCCTCGCGGATCGAGATCAAGTCCGGCTGACGCGCTGACGCCGGCCGCCGCGCCGCTCCGCCCCTCAGCGGAAGCGCGCGGCGGCGTAAGGGGCGGGGTCGATCACCGGCGGGCGGCCGAGCACGAGGTCGGCGACGAGGGCGGCCGTCTTGGCCGATGCCGCGAGGCCGACATGGCCGTGGCCGAAGGCATGCACCACATCGGCGCAGCCGCTCGCCGGGCCGATCACCGGAAGCCCGTCGGCGATCGAGGGCCGGTGGCCCATCCAGTGGCGAACCCGGCCCGGGTCGATCTCGGCTGGTAGGTCAGGGAGCACCCGCCGTGCGAGCGAAAGCAGCACGTCGGCGCGGCGCCAGTCCGGCTCTGCCTCGAGCGAGGCAAGCTCCACCTGCCCGGCTACACGAAGGCCATGGGCGGTCGGCGTGAGCGGGGCCTTCGCCTCGCCCACCATGATCGGCGTGCGCACCGAGGCCTCGGGCGCCTCGATCACGATGTGATAGCCGCGCTCGCTCTCGAGCGGCACTCGGTCTCCCACCGCCGCGGCGAGCGGCCGCGCATGCGCTCCGGCGGCGATCACTGCCCGGTCGGCCGCGATCCTCCCCTCGGCTGTGAGCACCGCCTGGAGCCTGCCGCCCCGGATGTCGAACCCGGTCGCGCGCGTGCGGCGATGGATCGCACCGCGAGCGATGGCAGCGGAGGCGAGCGCCGCGACATAGGCGCCGGGGTCGGTGACATGCGCCCCGTCCTCGACCAGGACGGCAAAGCCGAAGTCGCGCGAGAGCGCCGGCTCGCGCTGATGGAGCTCCTCGGCCGAAAGCTCGAGCCAGCGCACGCCCGCGTCACGACGCAACGCCCAGGCGAACCCCTCCGCCTCGAAGGCGTCACGGTCACGCCAGACATAGAGATGGCCACGGCGGACCACCAGCTCCGGCACGCTGGCAGCGGCGGCGAGCGCCTCGTGCCGCTCCACCGCGTCGTGGAGAAGCGCGCGCAGCGCCCGCGCCGTCCGTTCCACCCGCTCGGGGCTTGCCCCGGCGCGCAGGAAGCGGATCAACCACGGCGCGAGCGCCGGCAGGTGCCGCCAGCGTATGGTCAAGGGCCCGAGCGGATCGGCAAGCCAGCCCGGCACCTTGCGCCACACGCCGGGAAGGCTCATCGGCACCACGCTCTCGGGGCTGATCCAGCAGGCATTGCCGTAGGACGCGGCCTGCTCTCCCCCGGGCTCTCCGGGCTCGATCAGCGTCACGCGGTGGCCCTCGCGGGCGAGCATCAAAGCGGTCGCCGCGCCGACCGCGCCGGCGCCGATCACCGCAACCGAAAGCATGGTCATTCCCCTTTCCGGGCGAGATGCTGGTCGAGGAAGAACAGCCTGTCCTGGCCCCAGATCCAGAGCTCGCCGCAAAAGATCGTCGGGCTGCCGAACACGCCGCGGGCGCGCGCCTCGGCGTTGTTCGCCTCCCAGGCGGCGAGCGTTTGCGGGGCCTCCTCGGCCGCCACCAGAGCCGCCCCGTCCATGCCGTTCTCCTCGGCGATCGCGGCGCGAACGGCAGGGTCGGCGATGTCGCGCTCCTCGACCCAGAGCGCGCGCAGGATCGCGTGCGACAGACGCATCGCATCGAGGCCCTGCGTCTGGGCGGCGATCACCATCCGCCCTGCCGGCCGCTGGTCCTCGGGCGGATAGAAACGGGGGCGGAGGTTGAGCGGCAGGCCGAGGAGCCGTCGCCAGCGGTCGAGCTCGAGAGCGTGGTAGTCCTGACGCGCGCGCGGCCGTGTCCGCAGCGGCACCCCGCCGTTGTCAGGAACGACCGCCAGGAAATCATACGGCTTAAGGAGAAGGGTCGCGCGGTGTCGTCGGACGATGTCGGCAAGCGCTGGGCCGCCGAGATACATCCACGGGCTCGAGAGCGTGTAGAAGCAGTGGATTGTCTCGGCCATCTGCGCGTCCCCTCCGGCGACCCCGGATGGTAGCGCGCGCCGCGCCGGCCGGAAGCCCCCCGCTCAGGCCCCGGGGGTCGACGGCTCGGTGTTCGGCCGGCAGAGGGCGGCGAGCACGTCCTCGGCCAGGGTTCCGGGCTGGACCGGGCGCAGGGGAGCGAGGGGATCGGCCAACACGGCGCCGAGCGGCTCGCCGGTGCCGCCGTGGTTCTGGTGAAGCCTGCGTTCGACCAGTCGATAGCTCGCCTCGTCGCAATCGGCCTCGATCCGCGCGAGCTCGCTGCGCACCGGCCGGCCGCCGAAGCGCTGCACCGGCCGGATGTGGTTGATCAGAATGAGGGCGCTGCGTGCGCTCCGCTCGGCCGCGAGCGAGGGTTCGAACAGCATCACCGTGGCATTGCCCGACTCCGGCACGACCAGCACCCAGCCGGGACCGGGCAGGGCGAGCCAGGGCGCCTGGCCGAGCGGCGGGCCGCCTCCTAGGGCCTCCCCGTCCGGCGACACGACGACGCTTCGGCAGCCCGAGAACGCAAGGACAATAACCGCCGCAGTGATCGCAGGCCGCCAGGGGCGAAGGCCAGGCGGTGCCGGTCCGCTCATCCGCGGCGGCTCGCTCGCGCTCGACGTCCAGCCCACCACGCGCAGCCCCTATGACGAGCCCCGTGCGTCGCCGCGGAGGCCAAGGCGCGACGCCGCGCCACCCACTCCTCAGAATGGGATGTCATCGTCAAGCTCGCGCCTCGAGTCCCAGCCGCCGCCCTGGCGGGCGGGCGCCGTCCGGGCAGCACTTCCACGCTGGACCGCGGGCCCCTCGTCCTCGAAATCCGCCGTTCCGCCGCCACGGCTGTCGAGCAGCGTCAGATCGCCCTTGAAGCGGCCGATCACTACCTCAGTGATGTCACGCTCGTTGCCGTCCTTGTCGGTGTACTTGCGTGTTTCGAGCTGCCCCTCGACATAGACCTTCGAGCCCTTGCGCAAGTACTTCTCGGCGATCTCGCCGAGCTTCTCGTTGAAGATCACCACACGGTGCCACTGCGTCTTCTCCTTCCGCTCGCCGGTGGTGCGGTCGTTCCAGGTCTCGGAGGTCGCGACAGAGAACGACACGGTCCGCCCGCCCGATTGCATGCTGCGCACCTCCGGGTCGCGGCCCAGATTGCCGACGAGGATCACCTTGTTCACGCTTCCGGCCATGGTCGGCCCTCCCGGTGTCGAGTCTTTGAACCGGGTGCGAGTGTAGGACGGGCTCCTCGATGCCGCCACCGCCCCCTCCCCTCCGGCGGCGCGGCTCCGCCCCTCTGGCGGCTTGCGCGCCTGCCCCAATTTCAGTTCTGTTCGCCGCCTGTTCCTCCGACGAGGTGCCCCATGGTGGTCCTGCGATGACCTCGCCCATCCGCGTCCGCGGCGCGCGCGAACACAACCTCAAGGGGGTGGATGTCGAGATCCCCCGCCACAGCCTCACCGTGATCACCGGGCTTTCCGGTTCGGGCAAGTCCTCGCTCGCCTTCGACACCATCTACGCCGAGGGGCAGCGGCGCTATGTCGAGAGCCTCTCGGCTTATGCGCGGCAGTTCCTCGAGCTGATGCAGAAGCCGGACGTCGACAGCATCGAGGGCCTCTCGCCTGCGATCTCGATCGACCAGAAGACCACCTCGCGCAACCCGCGCTCGACCGTCGGCACCGTCACCGAAATCTACGACTACATGCGGCTCCTCTGGGCGCGTGTCGGCGTTCCCCATTCCCCCGCCACCGGCCTGCCGATCGAGGCGCAGACGGTGAGCCAGATGGTCGACCGCGTGCTCGCCATGCCAGAGGGAACGCGGCTCTACCTGCTCGCGCCGATCGTGCGCGGACGCAAGGGCGAGTACCGCAAGGAGCTCGCGGAGCTGCAGAAGCGCGGCTTCCAGCGGGTGAAGATCGACGGCACGCTCTACGAGATCGACGCCGTTCCGGCGATGGACCGAAAGCGCAAGCACGACATCGAGGTCGTGGTCGATCGCCTGGTCGTCCGCCCTACGATCGCGCCGAGGCTCGCCGACAGTTTCGAGACCGCGCTTGCGCTTGCCGACGGGATCGCGATCGTCGAAAACGCTGATGCCAAGCCCGCTTCGCCGCCCGAACGGACGATCTTCAGCGCCCGCTTCGCCTGCCCCGTCTCGGGGTTCACCATCCCCGAGATCGAGCCGAGGCTGTTTTCCTTCAACGCTCCGGCCGGCGCCTGCCCGGCCTGCGACGGCCTCGGCGTGACCACCTTCTTCGACCCAGAGCTCGTGGTTCCGGACGACCGCCTGTCCCTCGCCGAAGGCGCGATCGCGCCCTGGGAGGGCACCTCCTCACCCTATTACCGTCAGACGCTCGAAAGCCTCTGCCGGCACCTCAAGGTGTCGATGAAGACGCCGTGGAAGGACCTGCCCAAGGCGGCCCGTGACGCGATCCTGTACGGCACGGGCGAGACGCCGGTCACGATGCGCTACGAGGACGGGCTTCGCGCCTACGAGACGCGCAAGCCTTTCGAGGGCGTGCTCGCCAACCTCGCGCGGCGCTTCCGCGAGACTGACAGCGCCTGGGTGCGCGAGGAGCTCGCACGCTACCAGAACGAGGTGCCGTGCTCCGCCTGCGGCGGCCATCGCCTCAAGCCGGAGGCGCTCGCGGTGAAGATCCGCGGCCTGCACATCGGTGAGGTGTGCACCTTCTCGATCCGCGAGGCGGCCCGCTGGTTCAAGGACCTGCCGAACCACCTCCCCCCGAAGCAGATGGAGATCGCACGCCGAATCCTGCGCGAGATCGACGAACGGCTCGGCTTCCTCAACGATGTCGGCCTCGACTACCTCACGCTTGCGCGCGGCTCGGCCACGCTCTCGGGCGGCGAGAGCCAGCGGATCCGGCTCGCAAGCCAGATCGGCTCGGGGCTGACGGGCGTTCTCTACGTTCTCGACGAGCCCTCGATCGGCCTCCATCAGCGCGACAACGAACGCCTGCTCGCCACCCTCAAGCGGCTGCGCGACCTCGGCAACACCGTGATCGTCGTCGAGCATGACGAGGACGCGATCCGTGCCGCCGACTGGCTCGTCGACATGGGCCCGGGCGCCGGCGCCCATGGCGGCGAGGTTGTGGCGATGGGGCCGCCGGCGGAAGTGTTTGAGAACCGGAACAGTCTCACCGCCGACTACATGACGGGACGGCGTCGCATTCCGCTGCCCGAGCGCCGCCGGCCGATCGACCGCTCGCGCCTGCTGACCGTCGTCGGCGCCTGCGGCAACAATCTCAAGAACGTCACCGCACGCTTCCCGCTCGGCACCTTCACCTGCGTGACTGGCGTCTCGGGCGGCGGCAAGTCGACGCTCGTGATCGACACGCTCTACCGCGCCGTGTCGCGCCGGCTGATGGGAACGCGCGAGGCGCCCGCCCCGCACGAGCGGATCGACGGGCTCGAGCACCTCGACAAGGTGATCGACATCGACCAGTCGCCGATCGGGCGCACGCCGCGGTCGAACCCGGCCACCTACACGGGGGCCTTCGCCCCTATCCGCGACTGGTTCGCGGAACTGCCGGAAGCACGCCAACGCGGCTACCGGCCGGGCCGCTTCAGCTTCAACGTCAAGGGCGGGCGCTGCGAGGTGTGCCAGGGTGATGGGGTGACGCGGATCGAGATGCACTTCCTGCCCGATGTCTACGTCACCTGCGATGCCTGCAAGGGCAGGCGCTACAACCGCGAGACGCTCGAGATCCAGTATCGTGGCAAGTCGATCGCCGACGTGCTCGAGATGACGGTCGAGGACGCGCTCGCCTTCTTCTCCGCCGTGCCGGCGATCCGCGACAAGCTGCGCACCCTTGCCGAGGTCGGACTCTCCTACGTCACGCTCGGCCAGCCGGCGACCACGCTCTCGGGTGGCGAGGCGCAGCGCGTCAAGCTCGCGAAGGAGCTCTCGCGCCGCGCCACTGGGCGCACCCTCTACATCCTCGACGAGCCGACCACGGGGCTGCATTTCGAGGACGTGCGGCGTCTCCTTGAGGTGCTGCACGCGCTGGTCGATGCCGGCAACACCGTGATCGTGATCGAGCACAATCTCGAGGTGATCAAGACCGCCGACTGGATCATCGATCTCGGCCCCGAGGGCGGCGAAGGGGGCGGGCGGATCGTCGCCGAAGGCACGCCGGAGGAGGTCGCGTCCGTTCCGGAGAGCCACACCGGGCGCTTCCTCGCCCCGGTTCTCGCGCGTGACGCCCCCCCGGTGAAGCGACGCCGCGCGGCGGGGTAGCGCCGCCGGCTGCGGCGGCCTATGTCAAAGGCATGACAGCTCCCGTGCACATCGTCGGCGGAGGCCTCGCCGGCTCGGAGGCCGCGTGGCAGCTCGTCACCGCGGGCGTGCCGGTCGTGCTGCACGAGATGCGCCCCGTCCGGATGACGGAGGCGCACACGACCGACCGCTTCGCCGAGCTCGTCTGCTCGAACTCGTTCCGCGCCGATGATCCTCTGCACAACGCCGTCGGCCTCTTGCACGAAGAGATGCGCCGGCTGGGGAGCCTGATCCTGCGTGCGGCGGACGCGAACCGGCTTCCGGCCGGCGGGGCGCTCGCGGTCGATCGCGAGGGGTTCGCCTCGGCCGTCACCGACGCTCTCGCCTCCCACCCTCTCGTGACCGTGGTGCGGGAGGAGATCACGGGCCTGCCGCCCGAAAGCTGGGGCAGCGTCATCGTCGCCACCGGCCCGCTCACCGCTCCCGCTCTCGCGGAGGCGATCCGCGCCCGCACCGGCGAGGAGAGCCTCGCCTTCTTCGACGCGATCGCCCCGATCGTGCACCGCGACAGCATCGACCTTGACATCGCCTGGATGCAGTCCCGCTACGACAAGGGTGGGGGGGCCGACTACATCAACTGCCCGATGGAGCGCGACGAGTACGAAGCCTTCGTCGCCGCCCTGCTCGCCGCCGAGAAGACGAGCTTCAAGGAGTGGGAGCGCACCACCCCCTATTTCGACGGCTGCCTGCCGATCGAGGTGATGGCCGAACGGGGGCTCGAGACGCTGCGCTGGGGGCCGATGAAGCCGGTCGGGTTGCGCAACCCGCGCACCGGCCGCCGGCCGTGGGCCGTGGTGCAGCTCAGGCAGGACAATGCGCTCGGCACGCTGTGGAACATGGTCGGCTTCCAGACCAAGCTGAAACATGCCGAGCAGGTGCGCGTCTTCCGAACCATTCCCGGCCTGCAACGCGCGGAGTTCGCGCGGCTGGGCGGCATGCACCGCAACACCTTCCTCAACTCCCCCCGCGTGCTCGACCGGCTGCTGAGGCTTAAGGCCGCGCCGTGGCTTCGTTTCGCCGGGCAGATCACCGGCGTGGAGGGCTATGTCGAGAGTGCGGCGATCGGCCTGCTCGCCGGCCGCTTCGCCGCCGCCGAGGCGAAGGGCGAGGCGCCCATCCCCCCGCCGCCCGAGACGGCGATGGGCGCGCTGCTTGCCCACATCACCGGGGGCGCGGACGCCGAAACGTTCCAGCCCATGAACATCAACTTCGGCCTCTTTCCGCCATTGCCGGACGGACCGAAAGGGCGGGAGCGGAAGCGCGCCTATTGCGAGCGTGCGCTCGCCGCCGCCGATGCCTGGGCGGGGCGGCCGCACGTGCTGCCCGCGCCGCGCGAGGCGGCCTGACCCGCGAACGGACGCGGCGGAGAGACGCCGGGCTTCGACCGACCCGATCAGATCCTCCCGGTGAACGCGGCGCGGAACACCGCCCACTGCGCCCCGAGACGCGGCCCCTCGACCCGCGGGTCGGCCAGATCGTTGTCGAACCGTGCGAGGCGCCGCAGAACCCGCGCGGCAAGCACGGCCGGCAGAAGCACGGGCAGGGCCGCCCGAGCCGGCCGCGCCTGCCGCATCAGCCTCACGTGGTCCGCCGCCATCTCCGCGATCGCGCTCGCGACACGTCGCGCCGGTTCGGGCAGAGGCGAGCGCGCGAAATCAGCCACCCTTGCGCCTGCATCTTGCAGAAGCGCGCGCGGCAGCATCGTCCGCCCGCGCAGGGCGAGAGCGCGGGCATTGCGCAGGCTGCCCACAAGCGCCGCCGCCGTTCCCGCGTGCTTCGCCGCCGTTCGGCTCGCTGCGTCGGTGACGCAGAGCGCATCGAGCGCGATTCGCATCAGCCCCCCCGCCGAGGCGGCGGCATAGGCCTCGAGCGCGAGCGGGTCGGGCACGCCGGCTTCGTCGAGTTCGAGCTCGCGCGCGGTGATCACCGCGTCGAACAGCGACGGATCAAGCCCGCGCGCGGCGACAAGACGCGCGAGCGGCTCGGCAACCGGATGCCGACGCGTTCGCCCGCGTGCGCCCTCCTCGACCACCTCGCGCCACCACTGCAGCCGCAGCATGCCAAGCCCAGGCTGGGTGACCGAGAAGGCAATGCGCGCGAGCTCGGCGTTGAAGGCGTAGAGGACGGCGAGCGTCTCGCGCGCCGGCGCGGGCGAAGCGAGCACGCAGAGGAAACGATCCGGATCCGCCTCGCGCAGGGAGGCGATGAGAGGGGAGAGGTCGCTCACCCGACACCAGATGGGCAGAGCGGAGCGCAGGCGCCAGCGGCGTGGTTGACGTCGCGTCCGCCCCCGCCTAGGTCAGGGCCACTCGCCGACGTGACAACAAACACCGGAGAGAGCCCTCATGGCCTTCACTCTTCCCTCCCTCCCCTACTCCCACGATGCGCTCGCCGCCTTCGGCATGTGCCAGGAGACGCTCGAGCTGCACCACGGCAAGCACCACCAGGCCTATGTCACGGCGCTCAACGGCTTCGTCGAGAAGGACCCCTCTCTTCAGGGCAAGACGCTCGACGAGATCGTGCGGATGTCATACGGCAAGCCGGAGATGGCGGGCGTGTTCAACAACGCCGGCCAGCACTGGAACCACAACCTCTTCTGGCCCTGCATGAAGCCGAATGGCGGCGGCGCGATGCCGCCCCGGCTCGAGGCGAAGATCGTCTCCGATTTCGGCTCGGTCGACGCCTTCAAGGAGGCGTTCAAGCAGGCCGGGGTCACCCAGTTCGGCTCGGGCTGGGCGTGGCTCGTCGTCGGCCGCGACGGGAAGCTTGCCACGACCAAGACGGCGAACGGCTCCAACCCGCTGGCGGAAGGCACGGGCACGCCGATCCTCGGCGTCGATGTCTGGGAGCACAGCTACTATCTCGACTTCCGCAACCGCCGCCCCGATTACCTCACGAACTTCCTCGAGCGGCTCGTGAACTGGGAGTATGTCGACAGCCTGCTCGCGAAGGCCTAAGCGGCGTCGCCGCCGGGCACGCGGCGCCGGGCGGGTGTGGTGATACGGGCCTCGCGGGAACGGGGCGGGGTCGCGCGATCCCGCCCCTTTCGCATCGCCGGCGCTCGCGTGTCCTGCTCCGCGATCGCGGGCTCAGCCCTGCTTCGGGGGCGCTGCCTCCCCTTGCGAGCCATCGGTGGTGGGTTTGGACTCCGCAGGCTCTGCGGCCTCCGGCTTCGCCCCCCTGCCCCGGGCCTCCCCCTTCTGCCGCGGCTCGTTGTCCTGCGCCTGGGGCTTCGGCACCTCCTCGCCCGGCTCGCGCAGCACGGTCTGGATCGTTCCCTTGACCAGCTTCACCCGCACGTCGCGCGCGATCTCGGCGATCACCTCGTCGCTATCGGGAGTGACCCGGATCACGGTCGCGACGATGCCTCCGCCCGTGACGATCCGGTCGCCGCGCTTGAGGTCGGCGAGCATCGCCCTGTGCTCCTTCGCCTTCTTCTGCTGCGGCCTGATCAGGATGAAGTAGAACACCACGAAGATCAGGACGAGCGGCAGAAGGCTCATCAGCCCGCCTGTCGGGTCGCCTCCGGCCTGGGCATAGGCGGGGGAAATCAGCATCGTCGCGCTCCGGTTCGTCGTCTGTCGTCTCGGCGGAGTGGCGGGCCGCGAAACCGCCCGCCCCCGGTACGGGGCTTCCTACGCGGCCCTGGCGCGCGAGGAAAGGGGCGGTATGGCGCGACGGCGGCGGGCGGCGATCCCGGCGCCGGTCGCCCTGTTGCTTCCGGGTCGTCCGTCGCGGCTGCGCCGGTTCGCGATGGCGGGGTGACGGCCTCGATCCGGCGGGCTACACGCACGCCGCCATGAACGACTCACCACACGACCTCCCCCGCCTGCTCGCGCGGATCGCCGATGCGCTCGACCGCCTCGCGCCGCCGCCCCCTCCCCCGCCCGACCTCAGCGGCGCGGACGCCTTCGTCTGGCAGGCCGACCCGCACCACGCCGACCGCGGCACGCTCACGCCCGTGCCGGCGGTCAACGCCGTGCCGCTTTCGCTCCTGCAGGGGATCGAGCGCCAGCGCGACACACTGCTCGAGAACACGCGGCGTTTCGCGCGCGGGCTTCCCGCCAACAACGCGCTCCTGTGGGGCGCGCGTGGCATGGGCAAGTCCTCGCTCGTGAAGGCGGTGCATGTCGCGGTGAACGCCGAGACCCGCGAGTTGGGCGGGCTCGCGCTGATCGAGATCCATCGCGAGGACATCCGCACCCTTCCCGCCCTGCTGAGGCTCCTGCGCGGCCTGCCGCGCCGGGCGCTGCTGTTCTGCGACGACCTCTCCTTCGATCCGGGCGAGACCGACTACAAGAGCCTCAAGGCCGTGCTCGAGGGCGGTGTGGAGGGAAGGCCGCCGACCGTGCTGTTCTACGCCACCTCGAACCGCCGCCACCTCCTGCCGCGCGACATGATCGACAACGAGCGCGCCTCGGCGATCAACCCGGGAGAGGCGGTCGAGGAGAAGGTGTCGCTGTCGGATCGTTTCGGGCTCTGGCTCGGCTTCCACCACTGCGACCAGTCGACCTATTTCGCCATGGTGGAGGCCTATGCCGCGGCCTACGGGCTTGCCGTCCCGCCCGAGGAGCTGCGCCGCCAGGCAGCGGAATGGTCGGTCACGCGCGGGTCGCGCTCGGGCCGCGTGGCGTGGCAGTTCGTGCAGGACCTTGCCGGGCGGCTCGGCGTGACCCTCCCCGCGTGATCCTGTCGCGCCTGCTCAGGGCGAGCGGTTTGCGATCGCCCGGTCGAGATGCGCCACCGGGTCGACGGGCCTGCCGTCGCGCCGAACCTGGAAGTGGAGCTGCGGCGTCGAGACCGCCCCGGAGGAGCCGACCACGGCGATCTGCTCGCCCGCCCGCACCGCCTGGCCCTGGCGAACCAGCACGCGCTCGGCATGGCCATAAGCCGTGACCCAGCCTCCCTCGTGGCGGATCAACACGAGATTGCCGAAGCCGCGCACCTCGTTGCCGGCATAGATCACCGTCCCGTCGGCAGCGGCGCGCACCGGCGCGCCACGCGGCGCGGCGATGTTGATCCCGTCATTGACGAGGCCACCCCCCTTCGTGCCGAAGGTAGAGATCACCTGACCGCGCACCGGCCAGACGAAGCGCCCGGGCGGAAGGCGCCGAGGCGTCGGGGCGGCGGCGGAACGGAGGGAGGGTCCCCCCGACGCATGGTCGGGGGAAGAAACTGGAGACGATGGCGGTGGCGGGGGCGGCAAGGGGAGCGAGGCCTGCTGCCCAGGCGTCGCGCCGCCAGCGCCTTCGGGCGGCGCCGCGTCCGGCGACGGCAGGGGCTCGGCGATCACTGCGCGGGCGGACGGGACGTCAGGCGCCCTCTCGTCGATACCGTGCGGCAGCACCGGCGGCGGCAAGCTGCCGGCCGGCTGGGCGCGTGCCACCGGGGAAAGGGACGGCGCGACCGGCACCGGGGGCGGCAGGGAACGCGGCACCTGCAGCACTTGGCCGGGGTGGATCCGGTAGGGTGGGGCGAGGCCGTTGGCGGACGCGAGGGCCTGGAGCGTGACACCTTGGGCACGCGCGATGCCGAGCAGCGTGTCCCCCCTCCGGACCACGACGGTGACCGGCTCCGGCGCCCGTGTCGGCAGGTTGGGTGGAGGCTCGCTCGCGCAGGCGGCGACCAGCCCGAGCGCGAGGAGCCACGCTCCGCTTCGTCCTGGGAAGGCGCACGGGCCCGGGCGACGTGGCGTCTTCATCCCACGCAGCCTTAGCGTGCTCTCACATCGCGACGCAATCTCGTCGTCGTCGGGCGGGTTTCCCAGCGTCTTCGGTGTTGCATCCGTGCCGCAGGCGTGACCAGCGGTCGCAGGCGGGCGCGTCAGAGGCGCGGCAGCCTCGACTCCTCGCCGCTGTCATCGGCGACACCGGGCAGAAGCGGAACGAAGCGCACGGCGGCAAGCTGCTCGCGGTCGTAGCGGTCTCCCTGCCGGGTGATCCGCCACAGATGCTGGCTGTCGGCCGTCTTCCCCATCGGGATGACCATGATCCCGCTCTCGGGCGAGAGCTGGTCGAGCAGGGCTTTGGGCGCCTCCGCCGGCGCGGCGGTGACGATGATCCGGTCGAACGGCGCGAGCTCGGGCCAGCCCTGCATGCCATCGCCCGCGCGGAAGACGATGTTGGTGAAGCCGAGCTCCTTGAGGATCGCCTCGGCGCGGGCAAGCAGGGCCGGGTGGCGCTCGATCGTGTAGAGGCGCCGGCAGAGCCGCGCGAGCACAGCCGCCTGGTAGCCCGAGCCGGTGCCGATCTCGAGCACGCGGTGCCGCTTCGAGACGCGCAGCGCCTCGGTCATCATCGCCACCACCCGCGGCTGGCTGATCGTCTGCCCGAGACCGATCGGGAGCGCGATGTCCTCCCACGCCTGGTCGCGGAACGTCTCGGGCACGAACCGCTCGCGCGGCACGCTCTCGATCGCGCCAAGGACGGCCGCATCGGTGATGCCGGCCGAGCGCAAGGCGAGCACGAGGCGGATGCGGTTGGCGTCGGTCGGCATCGCCCGCCCTCCCCTCTCAGGCGAAGGCCGCGCGGAGCTCGGGCAGGGCGGCGCGCGCGGTGACGTCGATCGTCACCGGCGTGATCGCGATCGCGCCCTGGTTGATCGCCGAGAGGTCCGAGCCGCGCGTCTGCCTCTCCTCCTTCGAGTAGTCGAGGATCCACCAATAGGGGCGGCCCTCCGGGTCGAGCCGCTTCTCGAGCCTCAGCCCCTCCTTCCGCCGCCCCTGATGAGCCACGCGGATCCCGCTCACCGCCCCGTGCGGCAGGTCCGGGATGTTGACGTTGATGAGCGTCGCCTCCGGCCAGGAGAACCCGGCGAGGGTGCGCAGGATGCCCGGCAGCCAGCGCACGCAGGTCTCCCAGCGCGGAGCCCTCGCCACTGTCCCGTTTCGTGGCAGATCAAGGCTGATCGCGACCGCTCGGTGCCCGAGCAGGCAGGCCTCCATCGCCGCGGCGACCGTGCCGGAATAGCCGATGTCCTCGCCGAGATTGGCGCCCATGTTGATGCCGGAGAGCACGAGATCCGGCCCCCGCCCGCCCAGCACCTCGTGCACGCCGAGGAGAACGCAGTCGGTCGGCGTGCCGTCGACAGAGAAGCGACGCGGCGCAATCCGGGTGAGCCGCAGCGGCCGGCGTATCGTGAGCGCGTGGCTGACGGCCGATTGTTGCGTCTCAGGGGCGACCGTCCAGACCTCGCGCGCAAGCCCGCGTGCGATCCGCTCGAGCACACGCAGGCCCGCAGCACCGATCCCGTCGTCATTCGTGACGAGGATGCGGGCGGACGCGAGATCGGCGACCGGGCCGAGAGCGGTCATGCCGGGCCGATTCGCGACATCCCGCCCATGTAGGGCCGGAGCACGTCGGGGATCGTGATCGACCCGTCCTCCTCCTGGTAGTTCTCCATCACCGCGATCAGCGCGCGCCCCACCGCGATGCCGGAGCCGTTCAGCGTGTGTACGAAGCGCGTGCCCTTGCGCCCGGCGGCGCGGCAGCGCGCGTCCATGCGCCGTGCCTGGAAGTCGCGGCAGTTTGAGCAGGAGGAGATCTCGCGCCATGCGCCCTGCCCGGGCAGCCAGGCCTCGATGTCGAAGGTGCGCGCAGCGCCGAAGCCGAGGTCGCCCGCGCAGAGATCGACCACGCGATAGGGAATGCCGAGGGCCTGAAGCACCGCTTCGGCGCAGGCGGTCATGCGCGCATGTTCCGCCTCGCTGTCCTCGGGCCGGGTGATCGAGACGAGCTCGACCTTCATGAACTGGTGCTGGCGCAGCATCCCGCGCGTGTCGCGCCCCGCCGCCCCCGCCTCCGAGCGGAAACACGGCGTGAGCGCGGTGACGCGCAGGGGAAGCTCGGCCTCGTCGAGCACGCTTTCGCGCACGAGATTGGTCAACGGCACCTCTGCCGTAGGGATCAGCCAGCGGCCATCGGTGGTTCGGAACAGGTCGTCGGCGAATTTCGGCAGCTGATTGGTGCCGAAGACGGCGGCCTCGCGGACGAGCAGAGGCGGCGAGACCTCGATGTAGCCGCCCTGCCCCGTCTGCAGGTCGAGCATGAACTGGCCGAGCGCGCGCTCAAGCCTCGCGAGCGGGCCCTTGAGAACCGTGAAGCGCGCGCCCGCGATCCGCCCCGCCGTCTCGAAATCCATCAGGCCGAGCCGCTCGCCGAGCTCGAAATGCTGCAACGGTGTCCAGGAGAAGGCGCGCGGCGTGCCCCAGCGCCGGAGCTCGACATTGTCCGCCTCCCCCGACCCGTCCGGAACCTCGGGGTCGGGCAGGTTGGGAAGTGCGGCGAGAGCGGCGTCGAGCTCGGCGCCGAGACGCTGCGCCTCTTCCTCCTCGCGCGCGATCGCCTCGCCCATGGCGGCGGCTTCCGCGAGCAGCGGGGCGGCATCCTCGCCCCTCGCCTTGGCCTCGCCGATACGCTTCGAGAGCGCGTTGCGCGCCGCCTGCATCTGCTCGAAGGCGGCAAGGCTCGCGCGCCGGCGCTGGTCGAGCGCGAGCAGCCCGGCCGAGACAGGGGAGAGGCCACGGCGCGCGAGCGCGGCATCGAAGCCTGCGGCATCCTCGCGGATCCTGCGGATGTTATGCATGTCGGAACGGTCCGGTCAGGTGGCGGCCGCCTGCTGGTCGCGTTTGCGCAGAAGCTTCGCCGCGAGGATCGAGCCTTCGTAGAGCAGGATCAGCGGCAGCGCGAGCCCGACCTGGCTGATCACGTCAGGCGGGGTGATGATGGCGGCGAGCACGAACATGCCAACGATGGCGTAGCGACGCTTCGAGGCCATCGCCTCGGGCGTGATGATGCCGACGCGCGCAAGCAGCACGAGGCCAACCGGCATCAGGAAGGCGAAGCCGAAGGCGAAGATGAGCCGCATCACGAGAGAGAGGTATTCGTTGACCTTCGCCTCGAGCTGGATCGGCAACTCGCCAGGGCCCGCCGGGCTCTCGAAGGAGAGGAAGAAACGCCACGCTGCCGGAATGACGAAGTAGTAGCAGAAGGCCGCACCGGCGGTGAAGAAGAACGGGGTGGCGATCAGGAACGGGGCGACAGCGCGCTTCTCGCTCCGGTAGAGCCCGGGCGCGACGAACAGCCATAGCTGCGTCGCCCACCAGGGGAAGCTGATCATCAAGCCTCCCCAGAGAGCGACCTTGAGATAGGTGAAGAACGCCTCGTAGAGGGCGGTGAAGATCATCCGCCGCTCCGCCCCCGTGGTCTCCTGCAGGATCGTGGCGAGCGGGGCGGCGAGGAAGCCATAGATCTCTTTCGAGAAGACATAACAGAGGATGAAGGCGAGCACGAAGCCGCCGAGCGAGAGGAGGATGCGCTGCCGGAGCTCGAGCAGGTGGTCGAGCAGCGGCATCGGCTTGTCGTCGATTGTGTCCTCTTCCGGGCGCATGGGCCGTGCTCAGACCGGGTCGCGCGCCTGGGCAGGAGCGGCAAGGGAGGCGGGAGGGAGCGTCCCGGGCGGAACGAACGGGGGAGGCCCTTCGGCGACCAAGGGAGAAGCGGCTGGCGGAGGTGTCGTCGACGTGGAGTCGGCGGACGCGGCCGACGCGGCTGGCGGAGGGGCCTCAGCGGGCGCCGGCGTCGCGCTCCAGCTTGCCGTTCCGTAGGAGGATCCTGCGGCATCGGCGAACGGGTCCTTGAACGCGTCCCTCAGATCCTGCTCGTCGATCTGCCGCTCGACGTCGCGCTTCATGTCGTAGATGCCGGTGCGCACCTCGTCGATCTGGCGCTTCACCTCGTCGAGCTTGCTCTCGCGCATCATCTCGTCGACGTGAACCTGGAACTCGCCCGCCATCCGCCGCGCCTTGCGGATGAAGTCGGCAACCCCGCGGATGGCGTGCGGAAGGTCCTTCGGCCCGATCACCACCAGGGCGACGAGCAGGATCAGCGCGATTTCCGACCAGGAGAGATCGAACATGCCTTTCTCTCGGCCGCCGCGCGCGCGGTGGCAAGCCCCTAGTGCCGGAGCCCGCCCCGCTCGCCGGGCGAGGGCTCGTCGAAGGGCGCGTCCTCAGCCGCCGCGGTGCGCTTTGCGGCGAGATGGCCGCGCAGGTCGCGCAAGCCGCGCCCGAGCTCGGCGCCGAGAGCGGGCAGCTTGCGGCTTCCAAACAGCAGGAGCAGCACGAGGGCGACCAAGACGATCTGCCAGATGCCGATGCTCATCTCGTTCCCCCACCTTGCCCCGGCATTCTTGCCGCCCTCACCTCTGCCGTCGGGCACAGCCCGCCAGATTGCCAGAGCGTCCCGTTCGCGGCAACGAGGCCCTCACGCCGCTTCCCCAGCGCCGAAGACATAGGCGCGCGTCGGGTCGAGCGCCACCGCCACCTCGGAGTCCCGCGCTGGTAGGTATTCGCCAGGGATTCGCGCATGGACATGAACCTCGGACCCGCCCTCGCGAACCGACAGATGCACCATCGAGGTTCGGCCCAAGAGCCGTGCCGCCTCCACACGCGCGCGAGCGTGGCAGGCCTCTCCCTCGGCAAGCGGCAGAAGGCGGATCGCCTCGGGGCGGATCAGGACCTCGACGCGCTCGCCCTCACGCCGGCCGAGCGCTGGAACGGGGCCAAACGGTGTTGCCACCATGCCGAGCCGCACCTGTCCCGAGAGTCGGATCACCTCGCCGAGGAAAGTTGCGATGAAGGGGGTGGCGGGGTGGAGATAGATCTCGGCGGGTGGCCCTTCCTGCTCGATCACGCCGCGGTGCAGGATGGCCATGCGGTCGGCCATGAACATGGCCTCTTCCGCATCGTGGGTGACCATCAGCACGGCGATCCCCTCCTCTTGCAGCACATGCAGGTTATCGTCGCGCACCCGGTCACGCAGACGCGCATCGAGCCCGGAGAAGGGCTCGTCGAGCAGAAGCACCTTCGGCCGTGGCGCGAGCGCGCGGGCAAGCGCCACACGCTGCTGCTGCCCGCCAGAAAGGGTGTGGGGCATCGCGTCTGCGAACCGCTCCATCTGCACGCGCGCGAGCATCTCCATCGCCCGGGCGCGACGCTCCGCCGAGCGAAGCCGCCGCAAGCCGAAGGCGACGTTCTCGAGCACCGAAAGATGGGGAAACAGAGCGAAGTCCTGGAACAGGAGGCCGACGCCACGCTCCTCGGGGGGCACCTCACGCCCCGGCTCCGCGACGACCCGCCCGCCGACCAGCACCCGGCCGTGTTGCAGCGGGGTGAGGCCGGCGGCGATCCGAAGCAGCGTCGTCTTGCCGTCCCCTGACGGCCCGAGCAGGCAGACGATCTCGCCCGGTGCGACGTGGAGGGAGATCCCCTTGAGCACCTCCGTCGCGCCGAAGCGGTGGTGGATATCCTCGAGCCTGAGCGTCATCAGCCGCGCACCTTCCATGCAGTCTCGCCGCCGTTCGGGTCAAGCGGCGGCGGCCTCTCCTCCTCGACCTCCCCGCCCCCGGGCGAAAGCGGCTCCTCGGGCGAGCGTTCAGGCGAGGCGGGCGGCAGCGGGTCAAGAAGGCCGGCGGCCTTCAGCTCCTCGAGCTTCGGCAGATCCTTGAGCGAGGCGAGGCCGAAATGCGCAAGGAACGTCGCGGTGGTGCCCCAGGTCGCCGGGCGGCCTGGGGTCTCCCGTCGCCCCTTCGGCTCGATCAAGCCCGCCTCGAGGAGCGAATCGAGCGTTCCCTGGCTCAACCCCACACCGCGGATGTCCTCGATCTCGGCCCGTGTGATCGGCTGGTGGTAGGCGATGATGGCGAGCGCCTCAACGGCTGCGCGCGAGAGCCTCCGTGGCACCTCGAAGCGTCGGCGCAGGAGCGGCGCGAGGTCGGGCGCGGTGCGCATCTGCCACCCCCCCGCCACCGCCACCACCTCGACCCCTCTCCCCGCGAGACTCTCGGCGAGAGCGGCGATCACGGCGGCGGCGGGAACGCCCGCGGGAAGGAGCGAGGCGAGCGCCTCTTCCGTCACCGGTTCGGCCGCGGCGAAAAGGAGCGCCTCGGCAAGCCGGACGTGATCGGCGCCGACCGCGGGCGCCGACAGCGGAAGCTCGTCGGCGCAACCGTTCTCGTGTTCGCTCGGCGTGCTCATGCCTCCTCAGCGGCCGCGCCATCGGGCTCTGCCCGTGCTGGCTTCACATAGATGGGTCCGAAGGGCTGGTCCTGCCGCAGCGCCACGGTGCCTGCCTTGGCGAGTTCGAGCCCGGCGACGAGCATCGAGGCCATCGCCGCCCGCAGGGGCAGGCCGCGCGCGAGCCCCTCGGGCAGGAAACTCGACAGAACCGCCCAGCCGGGCACGCGCCCGACCAGACGCGCAAGCCGCTGCATGGCCTCCTCGACGGAGAGGAGGTCGAGCGGAGGCGGGGCGTAGCTCCGTGCCGAGAGGGACCGCCGCCGCGCCGCCGCATACGCCGCGATCAGCTGCGACAGGGTGAGCCGTATTCCCCCCGGCACGCGTTCGACCAGAGCCTCTGGAGCACCGCGCGGCCAGACGTCGACGCCAAGCCGCTCGCGCGCCATCAGCGCCGCCCCCGCCTCGCGCATCGCCTCGAGGCGTCGTAGCCGCAAGGCCAGGGCCTCGGCCGCCGCCTCGGGCGACGGCTCGTCCTCGGACCGCTCGGCGGGGGGGATGAGAAGCCGCGACTTCAGATAGGCGAGCCAGGCGGCCATCACCAGAAGGTCGGCGGCGAGCTCGAGATCAAGCGCGCGGGCGCGGGCGATCCAGGCGAGATACTGCTCGGCAAGGGCAAGCACGGAGATACGCGCGAGATCGACCTTCTGCTCGCGGGCGAGAGCGAGCAGAAGATCAAGCGGCCCCTCGAACCCCTCGACCGCGACGGCAAGCGTGTCGCCGCCAGCCTCGCGGCGCGGCTCGTCCTCTGCGAAGGGGACCGTCGCGGCGCTCATCGCGCCTCTCTAGAACCCGGCGGCGGCGAAGACCAGCCGCCGGAAGAAGGCGAGTGGCGGCCACAGGATCGCGCCCAGAGGGTCGGAGGCGATGCCCGCCTGGCGCAACAGGGCAGGCACGAGAAAGAAGCCGAGGATGATGATCGGGAAGCCCACCGGCTCGAGCCGCGCCAGCGCCCGCGCCGGCCGCTCCGGCAACAGGCCCACAAGGATCCGCCCGCCGTCGAGCGGCGGGATCGGCAACAGGTTGAACAGCATCAGGAGAAGGTTGATCAGAACCGCGAACAGGATCAGCTGCACCGCATACTCGGCGAGCGAGCGCGGCAGGGGGTCGACAAGGTGGCCCGCCAGCGCGAACAGGAACGCGAGTACGAGGTTGATCGCCGGCCCCGCCGCGGCCACCCAGGCCATGCCGGCGCGCGGATTGCGGAAGTGGCGCGGGTCGACCGGCACGGGCTTCGCCCAGCCGAACATCACCTCGACGCGACCGATCGTCAGCATCTGGGCGGCGAACAGGATCAGCGGCACCGCGACGGTTCCCGCCGGGTCGGCGTGCCGGACCGGGTTGAGGGAGAGCCGGCCGTGCAGCCGGGCGGTCGGGTCGCCGAGGGCATTGGCCGCCCACCCGTGCGCCACCTCGTGCAGGACGATCGCGACCAGCGCCCCCGGCGCGATCACCAGGAACCCCCAGAGGATCGCCTCGATCATGCGAGCAGGGCGGCAAGCGCCCGCTCAGCACGGGCACGGTCGAAGCGTCGCGGCGAGAGGGCGGCGCGCGCGGCCGCCTTCAGCCGGCGGGCAGTGGCGGCGGAGAGCTCCGGAACCGCGGCGAGAACCGCCTCCGTGCGCGCGAGATCGCCCGGGCACTCGAGCGCGAGGTCGCAGCCGGCGGCGATCGCCGCTCGGGCAAGGGCGCCCGGCTCGCCGCCGAGCGCGCCCATGGCGAGATCGTCGGTCACGAGCACTCCGCGAAACCCGATCTTGCGCCGGATAAAGCGGATGACGGCAGGCGAGAGCGTGGCGGGGCGTGCATCGTCGAGGGCAGCATAGATGATATGGGCCGTCATCGCCCAGGGAACCAGCCCGGAGAGAGCGGCGAATGGCTTTGCATCGCGTGAGAGCAGCTTGGCCTCCGTCGCCTCGACCACGGGGAGGGCGTGGTGGCTGTCCGCGGTCGCCCGTCCGTGGCCGGGGATGTGCTTCATCACGGGCGTCACGCCCCCGGCGAGCAGGCCGCGTGCCATTGCGCGGCCGAGGCTTGCGGCAAGGCGCGGTGTGTTGCCATGCGCACGATCGCCGATCACCTCGTGCGCGCCGGGCACGGGAAGGTCGAGCACCGGAGCGCAATCGACCGTGATGCCGATCGCGAACAGATCGTCGGCGATCAGCCGCGCGTTGAGGAAGGCAGCGCGCCGGGCGGCAGCGGGGTCGCGCGCGGCGAGCGCGGCGAACACGGCGGCGGCGGGCGGATGTCGCCAGTGCGGCGGGCGAAGCCGGGCGACCCTCCCTCCCTCCTGGTCGATCAGCACCGGCGCGTCCTCGCGCCCCACGGCGCGGCGGAAGGCGGCGGTGAGGTCGAACACCTGGGCGGGGTCGACGATATTCCGGCCGAACAGGATCAGGCCGAGCGGCGGGCGGCGCCGCAACAGGCGCTCTTCGGCCGCGCCGAGCTCGGGGCCGGAGACGCCGATGATCGCTGCGCGAGGGGCCGCGGCCGCCACAAGGTCATCCCGCCGGGGCGACGAAGCAGGACCCGCCGCGGGCCCGCACCTGGTCGCAGAAGCTGCGCGCCTCCGCGTTGGTCGCGAACCCGCCCGCGCGCAGCCGGAAGAAGGGCTGGCCGTCGCGCTCCCCGCGGCTGATCGAGGGGCGGAGCGGGCCGAGCAGGTCCGGCATGCGGCGACGAAGCCGTTCCCACTCGGCTTGGGCCGCGGCCTCCGTTGGCACGGCGGCGAGCTGCACCTGGATACTGCCCGTACCACCCGGCGGCGCCGCCGCGGCTTGGGACGACGTTGCCGGCTGGGCCGAGGGCTGGGGTGAGGGAGGCGTGACCGGGGGCGAGGAGGCGGCGGGAGGAGGCGGGGCCTGCCCGCTTCTCGGCGCCGTGCCGGCCTCCGGCTGAGCGGCGGCTCGCTCGGCCGGCGTCGCCTGCTCGCGGGGCGTCTCGCTCTCGGCGAGGGAGGCGCGCTGGGCCGGCAAGGCGGGTGGAGCGACCGGAACGGGCTTCGGCGCCTCGGGCGGCGGCAGGAGGCTCTCCACGCGCTGGCCGGTGCCTTCGCCCCCGCCGCTTCTCGGTACGGCGGCACGCGAGAGCTGGTCATAGACCGCCTTGTCGAGATTAGCGACGCGCATCCCTCCCGGGTCGTCCGGTCGGACGCGCACAGGCGTTGGGTCGGCAGAGATCAGCGGCGCCTCGTCACCGTCCTGCGGCAGGCCGCCGAGAAGCTGCATCGCCACAGCGCCCGCAAGCGACACGAGGGCAAGGCCGCCGAGCCAGAACGCCCAGCGGAAGCGCCTGCGGTCACGGCGACGCCAGGCGGGATCGGCCACCGCCGTCGCCGGTGGCTTCGCCCAGCCGCCCGCCTCCGGGATGTCGAGCTTGCCGTTCATCGCCCCTGACCGCCCATCGCCGACGCCTGATCCCCGCTCCCGTCCCGCATAGCCCTGACCGTGGCCGTTTCAGCGCATCTCCTCGACCGGCGTCACCCCGATCGTCTCGAGGCCCGAGGCGATCACCGTCGCCGTCGCCTGCACCAGCGCGAGCCGCGCCCGCGTCGGCTCCGGCGCCTCGGGCTGGATGAAGCGGAGCTCCGCCTCGTCGCGCCCGCGGTTCCAAAGGCCATGGAACGCCGCAGCCACATCATACAGATAGAACGCGAGTCGGTGCGGCTCGTACGCGACCGCCGCCTGCTCGACCACCCGCGGCCAGGCGACGAGGGTGCGGATCAGCGCGAGCTCGGCCTCGTCGGAGAGATGATCGAGCGGTGCGGCGGCGAGCGCCGCCGGGTGGACGTCAAAACCGAGACTTGCCGCATGCCGCAGCACCGACCGGCAGCGCGCATGCGCATACTGCACGTAGAACACCGGGTTGTCCTTGGTCTGCTCGCGCACTCGGTCGAGGTCGAACTCCATCTGCGCGTCCGACCGACGGGTGAGCATGATGAAGCGGACGACGTCGCGGCCAACCTCGTCGATCAGCTCGCGCAGGGTCACGAAGGTTCCGGCGCGCTTCGACATACGCACCGGCTCCCCGCCCTTCATCAGGTGCACGATCTGGCAGAGCAGGACGCGGAACGAGGCGCCCTCGTCGAGGGCGCGGACGGCCGCCTCCATGCGCTTGACATAGCCGGCATGGTCCGCGCCCCAGACCTGGACGATGCGTCGGAAGCCGCGCGCGAGCTTGTCGGCGTGGTTGGCGATGTCGTTGGCGAAGTAGGTAAAGCTGCCGTCGCTCTTGCGCAGCGGCCGGTCGATGTCGTCGCCGAAGGCCGTCGAACGGAACAGGGTCTGCGGCCTCGGTTCCCAGTCCTCCGGCTTCTGGCCCTTCGGCGGATCAAGCACGCCCGTGTAGATGAGGCCGCGTTCCGTGAGGCGTTCCAGCGTCTCGTGCACCCGCCGCGAGGCGACCAGTTCGGCCTCCGAGACGAACACGTCATGCCGAACGCCAAGGGCGGCGAGGTCGTCGCGGATCGTCTCCATCATGGCTGCGACGGCTTCCGCGCGAACGGTTTCCATCCACACGGACGGTTCGGCGGGCCTTGCCCCCTCGCGGCACAGGGAGAGACCATGGCGCCGTGCGAGACCCTCGCCGACCGGGACGAGATACGCGCCGCGATACTGGAGCCCGCCCGGGACGAGCGCCTCGAACTCGGCCTCGGTCAGGGGGGTTCCGAGCGCCTGGAGGTAGCGCCAATAGGCCGCCCAGGCGAGCGCCTCGACCTGCGCGCCGGCGTCGTTCACGAAATACTCCCGCGTGACCGCGAAGCCGGCCTTGGTGAGCAGCCCGGCAAGCGCATCGCCCACCACGGCGCCGCGGCAATGGCCGATATGCATCGGCCCGGTCGGGTTGGCGGAGACGTATTCGACATTCACCCGCTCGCCACCGCCGATCGTGCTCGAACCGTAGTCGGCGCCCGCATGCAGGATGTCGGCAAGCCGTGCGCGCAGGAAGCCGGGCTCGAGGCTAAGATTGACGAAGCCTGGGCCCGCGACCTCGGCGCACGCCACCGCCGGATGCTGCGCGAGCTCGGCAGCGAGGCGCTCGCCGAAGGCGCGCGGGTTCTGCCGAGTCGCCTTCGCGAGCACCAGCGCGGCGTTGGTGGCGATGTCGCCGTGCGCGGCATCGCGTGGCGGCTCGACGCCGATCGCTGCGACGAGCTCTGCCGGCACGTCCGGGGCGAGGCGGAGCACGGCCTCGCGCACGACCTCGCGGAACGTCGAGAAGATGTTCATGCACACTCCGGGCGGAGGAAGCGTGGCCCTCAGGCCGTCTCAGTCGCGCTCAGGTCGAACAGGCGGCGATGCTCGTCAAGGGCGAAGCGGTCGGTCATGCCGGCGATGTAGTCGCAGACCTGAAGCGCGGTGCGGTCCGAGCCGGGGGCCCCCGCTCCCTCCTGCCACTCGGTGGGCAGGCAGGCGGGTTCTGCGACCAAGGCGGCGAAGAGCTCGCGGACCACGCGGCGCGCCTTCAGCGTCATGCGGTTGACCCGGAAATGCCGGTACATGCGGGCGACCAAGAACGCCTTGATCACGCGCACCGCCTCCGCCCCCGATGGCGAGAAGGCGACCACGGGGGCGCCGAGCCGGCGGATGGCATCCGAATCGCGCGGCGCGGCCGCCTCGAGCCGCGACGCGGTCTCGGCCACGAGGTCGCGCACCAGCCGGTCGATCAGCCGGCGGATCGTCTCGTGGTGCAGCCGCGGCGGGGCGAGTCCGGGCCAATCTGCCTCCGCCGCCGCGACCGCTTCCCCGACGAGCGGCAGGGTGCGGACCTCGGCGAGCGTGAACAGCCCCGCGCGAAGCCCGTCATCGAGGTCATGGGTGACGTAGGCGAGATCGTCGGCAAGTGCGGCCACCTGCGCCTCGGCCGAGGCGTGGCTTGCGAGGTCGAGGTCGAAGCGGGCGGCGAAGGCGGCGACATAGGCCGGCGGGTCGGTGACCGGCCCGTTGTGCTTGACCAGCCCCTCGAGCGTCTCCCAGGTGAGGTTGAGACCGTCGAAGGCAGCGTAGCGACGCTCGAGCAGGGTGACGACGCGCAGCGCCTGGGCGTTGTGGTCGAAGCCGCCGAAGGGCTGCATCGCGGCGTTCAGCGCCTCCTCCCCGGCATGGCCGAAGGGGGGGTGGCCGAGGTCATGGGCGAGCGCGAGCGCCTCGGCGAGATCCTCGTTGAGACGCAACAGGCGGGCGATGCTGCGCGCGATCTGGGCCACTTCGAGCGAGTGGGTTAGACGCGTGCGGTAGTGGTCGCCTTCCGCGGCGACGAAGACCTGCGTCTTGTGCTTGAGGCGCCGGAAGGCGGTCGAGTGCACGATCCGGTCACGGTCGCGCTGGAACGGCCCGCGTGTTCCCGAGCAGGGTTCAGCGACAAGGCGGCCGCGCGTGCGGTCATGCGGCACCGCATAGGCAGCGAGCGGATGCGGATAGTTGGCCGAGTCGGGCATCCGTGTCAGGGTGCGCCGGTGCGGCCCTCCGCCGCAACCGTCGAGGTTTGACATCAGGGCGGCGGACGCCGATCTTGTTGCGAGAGGTTCGCAGATGGATCACGCCGCTCCTGCCCCTGCCCCCGCGACGGCCGCACCGGCCGCCTCGGCGCGCGAGGTTCGTCTCTCGCCTGCCGCGGCGCGGCGCGTGGCGGAGATCGTCGCGCAGGAAGGCAACCCCGCTCTGATGCTTCGCCTCACCGTCTCGGGCGGTGGCTGCTCGGGGTTCCAGTATGGGTTCTCGCTCGATACGGCCGTCCATAAGGACGACCGGGTGTTCGACGCTGGCATCGCACGGCTCGTGGTCGACGAGACCTCGCTCGAGCTCCTCGGCGGCGCAGAGGTCGACTACGAGGACGGGCTGATGGCCTCGCACTTCACGGTGCGAAACCCGAACGCCACATCCTCCTGCGGCTGCGGGAGCTCCTTCTCGGTCGGCTGAACCGACGTTGGGTCAGCGCCGGTTGGTCATGAACCGGCCGGAGCAGGCGGGGCTTTCCCACTCTCCCCAGCCCACGCGCCACTGAAGACGGCCGCGCAGGACGAGACCGTCGCTGCCGCCGATCCGCATCACGAGCGTGCCATCGGGGCCGACACTTCCCGTGACCGGCCTGATGCCCCCCGCGCCGCTGAACCTGCCCGAGATCTGCCCGCCCGAGATGGTGTAGTCACCGGCGAAGCCGCGCCCGCAGGGACCCTGGTCGGTCACGACATCGATCACCCACGCGCCGTCGAACGCACCGTGCCCGGCGCCGCCCATCTGCGCCGAGGCCACGCCAACCGAAGCAATCGTGATGACGGCGACGGCCGCGATCAGCCCCTTCATCGCATGGGATCTCCCGTGGCAGGCAGCGTAAAGCAAACGGGGGTAAGGGCGGAACCCATGCCCAACCTGCTCCCGGCCGCGGGCCTCCTCACTCTCCGGACCGCCGGCCCGCCACGGCATCGCGCAGCCGGGCCCGCTCCGATCAGGCTCCGGGCCGGAGAGCGAGCGCATGGGTCGCAAACGGGTCGCCGGCGATCGGGACGAAGCCGAGAGCGAGATACATCGCCGCCGCCGCGGCATGATCGGGCCCGAGCCGGACGCGGATGAGCCGGAAATGCTCCTCCGCCCCGGCAAGCGCCGCGCGGGCTAGCATCGGCCCAATCCCCTTTCCCCGCATCTCGGGGCGCACATAGAGGTGCCGCAGTCGGCCGACCGTCGGGTCGTTCGAATGCGGGTCGCGCCCGCGCGCGACGAGCCCCGCGAGCGTGTCGCCGACCCAGGCCGCGAGCACGACCTCGCCGGGGCGGTCGAACCGGGTGATGCCGGCATGCCAGTCGGCCAGCATCCGGTCGAGGAAGTGGTGACCTTCCGCGCGCGCCGCCGCTGCGAGAGCGGCGAAGGCCTCGCCGTCGATGTCGGCGAAGGGGCGGATCGCGGCGTCGGTCACCGAGGCTCCGCTGCGACCTCGACTACCCGCCCGGCGGAGAGGGCGAGCAGGCGCTCGGGGGTGGTCTCGAACACATGCGCCGGGCTTCCCGCCGCCGCCCAGACGCGGCTGAGCGCCATCACCCGCGCGTCGATCAGCACGAGAGGTGGGGTGAGATGTGCGAGAGGCGCCACACCGCCGATCGCGAAGCCCGTCACCTCGCGCACCCAGCGCCCCTCGGCCCGTTCGATCGGGGCGCCGAGGATCGCAGCGAGGCGGTCGAGATCGACGCGATCGGCGCCGGAGACGATCACGAGCACGGGCCGGGCCGACCCCTTCTGCCGGAACACGAGGCTTTTTGCGATCTCGCCGACGGAACACCCCACCGCCCGTGCGGCATCCTCGGCGGTGCGCGTGCCTTCCGGGAAGGCGCGGATCGTGTCCGGGTGCCCCGCGGCGGCGAGCGCGGCCCGCACGCGCGCGACCGAGCCGCCCTCCTGAGGCGACGCCACCGGCCCGGGGGCCGGGCGCGGCTTGGGCTCAGCCATTGCCGTTCGCCGCGACCCGGTCATCGGCATGCACGCCGAGGGTCTTGAGCTTGCGGTGCAGCGCGCTGCGCTCCATGCCGACGAAGCTTGCGGTGCGGCTGATATTGCCGGAGAAACGGTTGAGCTGGGCGAGCAGATACTGCCGCTCGAACAGCTCCCGCGCCTCGCGCAACGGCAGGGCCATGATCTCGGCCGACTTGTCCCAGCGCAGAACGGTGGGCGCGGCGGCGCCGATGTCGGGCGGCAGGTGCTCGGCGCGGATCGGCTCGCGCGGCTCGCCGGGAGCCATGATCAGGAGCCAGTCCATAAGGTTCCGCAGCTGGCGGACATTGCCTGGCCAGTCATAGGTCTGCAAAACCGCGAGCGCGTCCTCGGAGAGGTCGCGCAAGGGCAGGCCGGAGCTCTCGGCGGAGCGGGCGAGGAAGTGGCGCGCGAGCGCGGGGATGTCCTCGCGACGCTCGCGCAGCGCGGGCACCCGAAGCGGCACGACGTTGAGCCGGTAGAACAGGTCCTCGCGGAACCGGCCGGCCTGGATCTCGGCGCCGAGGTCGCGGTTGGTGGTCGCGATCACCCGCACGTCGACCTTGACGCGCGTCGCCCCGCCGATGCGCTCAAAGGCCTGGTCCTGCAGCACGCGCACGATCTTGCCCTGGGTCTCGAGCGGCATGTCGGCCACCTCGTCGAGCAGGAGCGTGCCGCCATGGGCATGTTCGAGCGTGCCGGCGCGACGTGGGCTCGTGAGCGGATCCGCCCCTGCCTCGACGCCGAACAGCTCGTCCTCGAGCCGGGCCGGGTTAAGGGTGGCGCAGTTCAGCACCATGAACGGCCCGTTCGCGCGGCGCGAGCGGATGTGCAGCATGCGCGCGACCACCTCCTTCCCGGCTCCAGCGGGGCCGGTGATGAGCACGCGCGAGCCGGTGGGCGCGACCTTTTCCACGGCCGAGCGGAGCTCGCGGATCTGCGGGCTCGTGCCGATCAGCTCGGTCTCGGCGCCGGCGCGCAGCCTCAGTTCGCTGTTCTCGCGCTGCAGCTGCGCTGCCTCGATCGCGCGGCGGACGACGAGCAGAAGCCGGTCGGCCTTGAAGGGCTTCTCGATGAAGTCGTAGGCGCCCTGCTGGATCGCCTGCACCGCGGTCTCGATCGTGCCGTGGCCGGAGATCATCACCACCGGCACTTGCGGCTCCTCGCGGTGCAGCACCTCGAGGATGCCGAGCCCGTCGAGGCGGGAGCCCTGCAGCCAGACATCGAGCACCACGAGCGAGGGTCGGCGGGCGCGGAACGCGGCGATCGCCGAGTCGCTGTCGGCCGCCTCGCGCGTCTCGTAGCCCTCGTCGCGGAGGATGCCGGTCACCAGCATCCGGATGTCGGGCTCGTCATCGACGATCAGGATGTCATGCGCCATGCGCCGCCTTCTGCATCCCCGCCTCGACCGACGGCACGGGCTCGGCCGCCGGGACGGCGAGCGGCAGCGACAGGGTGACGCGCGCTCCGGGCTTGCCGTCCGGCCGGTCCGACAGCTCGAGCCGGCCCAAATGGTCTTCCATGATCTTCTTCACGATCGCAAGGCCGAGCCCGGTTCCCTTGGTTTTCCGCGTCACATAGGGCTCGGTGAGCGACTCGCGCCCCTCCGCCGGCAGGCCTTCGCCGTCATCCTCGACCGTGATCTCGGCCCAACCATCGCGGGCGGCGAGCGCGACCCTGATCTGCCCCGCCCCCGGCCGCGCCGCCACCGCGTCGATTGCGTTCTGCAACAGGTTGGTCACCGCCTGGCCGATCAGCCGGCGGTCACACTGCGCCACCGGCGCCGGCTCCTCGACCGCGAGCTCGAACGCGAGCTCGGGGTGGGCGTTGCGCTGCAGGAACACGGCTTGGCGGACGATCTCGCCGAGATCCTCCTGCCGCAGAACTGGCTGCGGCATGCGCGCGAAGGCGGAGAACTCGTCCACCATCCGGCCGATGTCGCCGACCTGCCGGACGATGGTTTCGGTACAGATACGGAATGTCTCGGGATCGGACTGGATTTCGGGAAGGTATTTCCGCTTCAGCCGCTCGGCGGAAAGCTGGATCGGCGTGAGCGGGTTCTTGATCTCGTGCGCGATCCGGCGCGCCACGTCGGCCCATGCCGCCTGGCGCTGCGCGGCGACCAGAGCGGTGACGTCGTCGAAGGTGACGACGAAGCCCCTGATCCTGTCCTCCGCCCGCTCAGCATCGATCCGGAGCACGAGCGTCCGCCGCGACGCGGCAGGCCCGATCCTGACCTCCATCCCGGCCGTGCCGCGGGGGCTTGCGGCAGCGCGTTCAAGCGCCGGCGCGAACTCGGGCACGACATCGGCGAGCCGCTCGCCGAGATGGGCGACGAGATCGACCCCGAGCAACTCAGAGGCGGAGCGGTTGGGCAGGTTGATCCTCCCCTCCCCGTCGAGGCCGATCACGCCGGCCGAGACGCCAGCGAGCACGCCTTCGGTGAAACGCCGGCGTTCGTCGATCTGGCGGTAGGCGTCCATCAGCTCGTCGCGGTTGGCCGAGAGCTGGCCGATCATTCGGTTGAAAGCGCGCGCGAGAACGCCGATCTCGTCGTCCGAGTGGCGCTCCGGCACGCGCACCGCGAGGTCGCCCGCGCGCACGCGCTCGGCGGCGAAGACGAGCGAGGAGATCGGGCGCGCGAGCTGGCCCGCGATGACGAGCCCGACCAGGACCGCGGCGAACAGGATCAGAAGAGCGACCACGGAGAAGATCAGCGCGAACGTGATCTGGAGCCCCGACCGGCTCGCCTCGAGCCGTCGATACTCGGCCACTGCCTGTTCGGTCCGTTCCATGTGGCCGAGCACGTCGGCGTCGACGGGCCGGCCGACGAGCAGCATCAGCGGGCCCGGAAGGTCGAGGGCGACGACCGCCCGCACCCTGTCCTGGCGGGTCGGTTCGAGCAGTGCCACCTCGCCGGTGCGGGCGAAGTCGATCGCCCAGCCGGGGACGGTGTCGCCTACCGGCGGAACGAGCAGGCCGGCGGTCGCGACGGGCCGGCCGGTCGCGGGGTTGAACACAACCGCCTCGGTCAGGCCGCGGAAGGCGATCTGCCGCTCGAGCAGGAGCGAAAAGACGGTCGGCCCCTGGGTGAGCAGCATCGGCGCGGCGCGGTTGATGTCATTGGCCATCGCGAGCGCATCGGCGCGGATCGTGCGCTGGTGTTCCTCGAGATAGGCCTTGGAGGCGGCGAGGCTCTCCTCGAGAGCGGTGCGGACGCGCTGGTTGAACCAGTTCTCGAGGCCGCGGTTGAAGAAGGCCGCCGAGAACACCGTGACGATGATCGTCGGCGTCACCGCGACGAGGCCGAACAGGAGCACGAGCCGGACATGCAGACGGGAGCCCGCCGAGCCGCGGCGACGCTCCACCCACACGCGCACGACCCGAACCGCAAGCACAGCGGCGAGGATCAGGAGCAGGGCGAGGTTGACGTTGACGAGCCAGAGGATCGAGCCGGGGGGAAGGCCGAGTGCGCCGGTTCCGGTGACGGCGGCGAAGGTGACGACACCGGCCGCGATCGCCGCAAGCGCGATGCCGAGGGTGAGCCACCGCCCGGCGCGGCCGACCACAACCCAGTCGAGCGCGCGCCTGAGCGCGCCGCGCCGCGCGGCAGCACCTTCGGCCGCATCGAGCTTCTCGGCCATCGCTCCCGCGGCCATCGCCGCGCTCAGCCGAGGCCTCGGATCACCGGAATCTCGAGCTCGCGGATCTTCTTGCGCAGCGTGTTCCGGTTGAGCCCGAGCACGCGCGCCGCCCGGATCTGGTTGCCGCGCGTGGCGGCGAGGGTGAGCTGGATCAGCGGCCTTTCCACCTCCTGGATGATGCGTTCGTGCACGCCTGGGCTCGGCAGCCCGTCCTTGTGCCCGGCGAAATAGGCGCGGAGGTGACGCTCGACGGCCTGGGCGAGCGTCTCGGGCTCGCCGGTCGGCGCCACGGGCTCCGCGGAGGCGGTCTCGGCGAGTTCGGCGGCGATCACCTCCTCGCCGATCGTCTCCTGCGGGTAGAGCGCGGCAAGCCGGCGCATCAGGTTCTCGAGCTCGCGCACATTGCCCGGCCAGCGATAGGCCTTCAGCCGCTCGATCGCGCCCTCGGTCAGCGTCTTCGCGGGCAGGCCCTTCTGCCGGTTGGCGGCGAGGAAATGCCGCGCGAGCGCGGGGATGTCCTCGGCCCGCTCGCGCAACGGGGGCAGGCGGATCGGCACGACGTTCAGGCGGTAGAACAGATCCTCGCGGAACAGGCCCTGGCGGATCAGGGCGCGGAGGTCGCGATGCGTTGCGGCGACGATCCGAACATTCACCCGAACCGGCGCGCGGCCGCCGACGGAGGTGAACTCGCCCTCCTGGAGCACGCGCAGAAGCCGCGTCTGCGCCTCCGGGGGCATATCGCCGATCTCGTCGAGGAACAACGTGCCGCCATTGGCCTGCTCGAACCGCCCTTGGGTGCGGCTCGTTGCGCCGGTGAAGGCGCCGCGCTCGTGGCCGAAGAGCTCGCTCTCGATCAGCTCGCGGGGGATCGCCGCCATGTTGATCGCGATGAAGGGCCCGGCGCGGCGCGTGCCGTAGTCGTGCAGAGCGCGCGCGACCAGTTCCTTGCCGGTGCCGCTTTCGCCGGTGATCATCACCGTGAGGTCGGTGGCGGTGACGCGGGCGACGGTTCGGTAGATCTCCTGCATCGCAGGCGAGCGGCCGACGAGCGGCAGCTTCTCCTCCTCCGACGCCTCTCCCTCCACCGTCTCGGCGGCGGGCGGGGCGGCGAGGGCACGCCCGACCACGGCGAGAAGCTCGTTGAGGTCGAAGGGCTTGGGCAGGTAGTCGAAGGCGCCGCGCTGGGTCGCCTTCACCGCCGTGGTGAGGGTGGACTGGGCGCTCATCACCACGACGCGGAGATCGGGGCGGACGCGCCGTATCCGCGGCACGAGGTCGAGCCCGTTCTCGTCCGGCATCACCACGTCGGTGATCACGAGGTCGCCTTCCCCGTCCTCCACCCAGCGCCACAGGGTGGCGGCCGTGCCGGTGGTGCGCACCTGGTAGCCAGAGCGGGTCAAGGCCTGGCCGAGCACGGTGCGGATCGAACGGTCGTCGTCGGCGATCAGGATCGTCGCGGTCATGCTGTCTCGTCCTCCTGTGCCGTTCCGGCACTGCCCGGATGCACGGGCAGGTGCAGGCGGAAGATGGTTCGGCCGGGAACGCTGTCGCACTCGACGAGCCCGCCATGGTCGCGGATGATCTTGGCGACGAGTGCGAGCCCGAGCCCGCTGCCCTGCCGCTTGGTGGTCACGAACGGGTCGAACAGATTCGGCTTGAGTTCCTCGGGGATGCCGCAGCCCGTATCCCGCACCGACACAACGAGCGGCAGGTGCAGGCGCCGTGTCGCTCCCGGAACCGCGAGCCTCACCCCGTGCTGATAGGCGGTGGCGAGCTCGATCACCCCGCCCGGCCTGCCCTGCGCCTCCGGAATCGCCTCGGCGGCGTTCTTCACGAGGTTCAGCATCACCTGGATGAGCTGGTCGCGATTGCCCCAGACCGGCGGCAGCGAGGGGTCATAGGTCTCGATGAAGCGCACGTGCCGGGCGAAGCCGCTCTGCGCGAGCCGCCGCACATGCTCGAGCACCTGGTGGATATTCACCTCGCCGCGTTCGATCGGTCGGTCGGAGAAGCACTCCATCCGGTCGACGAGGGCGCGGATCCGGTCGGCCTCGTCCTGGATCAGCTGGGTGAGCTCCCGGTCCTGCTCCGATACCGAGCTTTCGAGGAGCTGCGCCGCGCCGCGTATCCCCGACAGCGGGTTCTTCACCTCGTGGGCGAGGATCGCCGCCATGCCGGTGACGGACCGGGCAGCGTTGCGGAACCCCATCTGCTTTTCGAGCTTCTGCGGTGTGGAGCCGTCGATCAGGGTGAGCGCCACGCAATCGGGCGCCTCCGACACCGGCGCGCCGTGCACGGTGATGCCGCGCTTGGAGAGGCGGGGGCTCTCGATCGTGAGGTCGTAGTCGGAGACGCTCACCGCGCCGTCGAGCACCTGGGCGATCAGCTGGTGCAGCGGGTTGTCCTCTGGCACGAGCTCGGCGAGCCGGGTCGCGCGCAGCGAGGCGGCGGAGAGAGCGAAGAACTCCTCCGCAGCCTGGTTGGCGAAGCGGAAGCGGCCGAGCCGGTCAACCACCACCACCGGAGTGGCGAGTGCGGCGAGGATCGCCTGCGGCTCGGGCGCCGGCGGCGCCACGGCACGAAGCAGACGCGCCGGCGCCTCCGCCCCCCCTCCGGACATCGCCTCGCCGATGCCGCGCAGTACGGCGAGGCCGCGTCGCCCTCGACCGGCCTTCATCGCCCCCTCTCCCCCTCGAGCGCGTTGCCCATGTCCTGCCCCCCGCTTCCGTCCGGCCGCCCCCCAGCGGACCGAACACTTACGCCGCAAGCCGCCGCGGCTCGACCTCTGCCTCGATCAGCGGCCGCCAGAACCCCTCCACGAGCGCCAGAACCTCGGCCCGCGTCTCGGCGCGGTTGACGGCGGCGCGGAACTCGGCCGAGCCGGGCAGGCCCTTCGAGTACCAGGCGAGATGCTTGCGCGCGAGACGCACCCCGGGGGCTTCGCCGTAGTGCGCGAGGATCGCCTCGAAATGCTCGCAGAGGATCGCAAGCTGGTCGGCAAGCGGAGGGTCCGGCAGGTGCTCGCCGGTGGCGAGGAAATGCGCGACCTGGGCCAGAAGCCAGGGCCGGCCGTAGGCGCCGCGGCCGATCATCACTCCATCCGCGCCCGAGAGAGCAAGCGCCTCCGCCGCGTCCTCGGGCGTGACGATGTCGCCGTTGACGATCACGGGCAGCCGTGTCGCCGCCTTCACCTTCGCCACGAAGGCCCAGTCGGCTTGGCCTGTGTAGAACATCTGCCGCGTCCGACCGTGCACCGTGACCATGCGTATGCCGCACTCCTCGGCGATCCGCGCGATCGAGGGGGCGTTGAGGCGGGAATGGTCCCAGCCCATGCGCATCTTGAGCGTGACCGGGATCGACACGGCGCGCACGGTCGCCTCCAGGATGCGCGCGGCGTGCAGCTCGTCCTTCATCAGCGCCGAGCCGGCGTTCTGCCCGTTCGTCACCTTCTTCACCGGGCAGCCGAAATTGATGTCGATCAGCCCAGCCCCGCGGTCCTCGTTCATCCGCGCGGCTTCCGCCATCGCCTCGGGGTCGCAGCCGGCGAGCTGAACCGCCTGCGGCGAGCCCTCGGTGCCGACATCGGTCTCCGCCATCCTTAGCGTCTGGCGGTTTTCGCGGATCATCGCCCACGACGCGATCATCTCGGAGACGACGAGCCCTGCGCCGAGGCGGCGGCAGAGGCGTCGGAACGGAAGGTCGGTCACCCCTGACATCGGCGCGAGGATCACGGGGAGGTCGATCCGTGTGGCGGGGCCGAGCACGATCGGCGCAAGGGCCCCGGGCGCGCGCTGCGGCCGGTCGGCGCGGGATGGGCGCGGCGGCGGCTCCTCCGGCGCGTCGTCTGCGCAGGCTCGGGCCGGGCGGTCGGGCGAGGTCCCTTGGCTGCTCATGATTTGGGCAAAGTAGCGACGGCAGGGGTGCTCCGCAATGCGCCTCGGGCTCACTCCGCCACAGTTTGTGGTCGGTTTGCAGGCAGGGCCGATCCCTCCTAGCCTCCGGGCTCATGCGAACCGTGGCGCTGATCCTCGCATCGGGGCGTGGCGAGCGGCTCGGCGCGCCGATGCCGAAGCAGTTCCTCGAGCTCGCGGGGGCGCCGGTGCTTCGCCATGCGGCGCTTGCCTTCCTGCGCCATCCGGGCGTTGCCTCGGTGCGTGTGGTCGGCCCGGCGGAGCCCTGCGCCGCGGCGCTTGCGGGGCTCGGCGTTCCGCCCGCGATCCCGGGCGGGGCGAGCCGGCAGGAGAGCGCCCGCGCCGGCCTCGAGGCGCTTGCGTCGGACCCGCCGGACGCGGTCCTGATTCACGACGCCGCACGGCCGCTCGTGCCGGCCTCGGTGATCGACGCGGTGCTCGCAGCCCTCGCCGAGGGGGCCGAGGCAGTGATCCCCGCCCTGCCGGTGACCGATACGCTCAAGCGCGAACGGTCAGGGCTCGTGGCGGGGACGGTGCCGCGCGAGGGGCTCGTGCGCGTGCAGACGCCGCAGGGCTTCCGCTTCCCGGCCATCCTCGCCGCGCATCGCGCTGCTGCCGGCGGGTCTCTCACCGATGACGCCGCGGTGGCCGAGGCTTCGGGCATCCCCGTCCGGCTCGTGCCTGGTGCGGAGGAGAACCTCAAGGTGACGTTCCCGGGCGATCTCGCGCGCGCCGCCGCGCTCATCGGCGCGGCGCTCGTTCCCCGAACCGGCACGGGGTTTGATGTGCACCGGCTCGTGCCTGGGCGGCCGCTCGTTCTCTGCGGCGTGGCCATTCCCTCGCCGGTTGGCCTCGCCGGGCATTCGGATGCCGATGTCGGCATCCATGCGCTGTGCGATGCGCTCTATGGCGCGCTCGCTGAGGGCGACATCGGCACCCATTTCCCCCCTTCCGAGGCGCGCTGGAAGGATGCCGACAGCGCCGTCTTCCTGCGCCACGCGGCCGGGCGGGTGGCGGCGCGGGGCGGCAGGATCGCCCATGTGGACGTGACGCTGATCTGCGAGCGTCCGCGCATCGGCCCCCACGCCGCGGCGATGCGGGAGCGGCTTGCCGTGCTGTTGGATGTTTCCGTCTCGGCCGTGTCGGTGAAGGCGACGACGACCGAGCGCCTCGGCTTCACCGGCCGCGGCGAAGGGATCGCCGCGCAGGCAGCGGCGACGGTGCTGCTGCCTGCGTGACGTCCGGAAGGTGGCCTGCCGCCTGGCTCTCAGGCCGTGCGCGCCCGGCGAGGCCCGCGAGCCCGAGCCCGATGAGGGCGAGCGTGCCGGGCTCCGGCACAGGCTGCGGGTCGGGGTCGTTCTGGGCGAGAGCCGTGATGCCGACAGTGAAGCCGTGCCACCCCTCGTTCTGGTCGGTGAAGGTGATGCTCGAGAAGGTTCCCGGTAGACGACTCGTGCCGTGGAACTCGTTGAAGGTCCCGGGCGTGCTGAACCCGGTCCCGGCGGAGTTCAGGGTCGGACTGCCACACCCGAACGCTCCGCAGCCCGAGCTCAGGATCTGGATCGGCGTTCCGAAGTCGACGCTGTTGGCGTTCCAGCTCACCATGGCAAGCAGGGGGTTCACCACCGGCTGCGAGAAGGTGATCGTCTTCGTCCCGCCCTCGTCCAGCGCGATTATCTCGCGTGGCGGCGGTGCGTTCGGCACAAGCGGGCTCGTGAAGATCCCGGGCGGCCCATGTCGTTTGTTTCGCTCCCCGTCTGCACGAAGCGTTAGGGCCCACTGTAGGTGACCGTGATGGTGGTCGAGCCGGACGTGATCTGGCCGGTGGCGGAGTTCGTGCCGGCCGTCTGCCAGTCGGTCCAGCTGATGGGCGCCGCGGTTGCCGGGCCGGCGAGCGCCAGCCCGATCGTGGCGGCCGAGAGAACGGGTGTCAGTCGCATTCGTCGTCAGTCCCTTGCACACATCTGACATGTCGCCTCGGGCGCCGGCGTCCCGGCTGCCGACCGGCCCCGGCGGCGGTCGAGCGCTTGGTGCTCTCCATGCCAAGTCTTAACGTCTTGATGGAAAACGGTTTTTCTGACACGCCCTCGCGTTCTGTCAAATTTTCGACACTTTCTGCGGAACGGGTCGGACGTCGGGCACCCTGACGCGATCCGACCAAGCCGCAGAATGCAGTGCAGAATGCAACTCCGTGGGCAAAAAAACGCGGGGCCGACCGCTCGTCAGGCCCCGCGAGGCAAGGTTGAGGAAGGCTTAGCAACCGATCGCGCCACAGTCGCGCGACCGATCACCCAGGGTTCAGCAAGCCTCGTGCCAGCCTCAGTCGGGCGACAGCGTGTCCGCCGCACCGTCCGGGTCGGCGGCCGCCTCGGCGCGGCGGGCGGCAAGCCGGGCGAAGCGGAGCAGCACCGCCCGACGACGCGCCGGGGCGAGCCTGTGCTCCAACGCCTCCCGGAGCAGCGCCCCGCCCCAGGGGTCGGCCACGATCAGCCCGGCATCAGCCGGGATGAGCTCCTGCGGGAAGTCGTGATCGACGGCGAAGTAGAGCCGGTCGCACCAAGCGCGGTACTCCTCCCACTTGCTATCGGCGAGGAAGTCGCGCGCGCAGGACTTCACCTCGACGATCGTGATCTCTCCCCGTGCGCCGAGGCAGACGAGGTCGGCACGCCGTCCGTCGGCGAGCGGCACCTCGCGCAGAACCGCATGGCCGAGGGCGGCCAGAAGCCGCGCAGCACCTCGGCTCACCGCCGCCGTACGCAGAGCCACCCTCTCCATCCCGCTACTCGATCGCGACAGCGTAGTCGAGCCGCGCGGAACGGCTGATACGGTGCTCCACCGCCACGCCGTCGAGCCCGAAGGCGATCCGCCTGATGCGCAGGATCGGCGTGCCGGGAGCGATGCCGAGGCTGCGCGCGACCGCCACAGGGGGAGCCTCGGGCGAAATCCGGTCCTCGGCGCGGGCAACCGTGACGCCGCAATCGTGCTGATAGAGCACCTAGAGCTCCTCGGCGAGATCCTGCCCTAGCGGGAGGTCGAGCCGCGCGAACAGCGGCAGCGGAAGCGCGATCGTCTCGTGAACGAGCGCACGCCCACCGACGCGGCGCTCGCGGGTGAGACCCAGCACCAGTGCCGAAGGCGAGAGGCCAAGCGCGCGCGCCTCCCCAGCGCGCGCGGCGCGTTTGCGCGCCGCGAGCACGCGCCCTGTCGGCACGATGCGCGCTCCGTCCGGTCCGACCAGGCGGAAGAAGCGGAAGCGCGCGCGATCGGAACTGTGGCGCAGCACGGCGGTGCCGCGGCCCTGGCGGCGCTCGACTACGCCGCCCTCGGCGAGCTCGTCGAGCGCCCGACGCACCGTGCCGAGTGCGACACCGAGGCTTGCCGCAAGGCGCTGCTCGGAGGGCAGGTAGTCGCCAGGTTGCCACTCGCCGGTGACGATTCGCCCGAGCAGGTAGTCGTGCACCTGCTGGTAGAGCGGCCGCGCCGTGACGGCCGGACAGGCGCGCGGAAGATCCTCTGACATCATCCGGTCTTATAAATGACGAATGATCGAGTTGACAGCGCAATGCGCCCACGGACAGACTGGCACCGGAATGACAACGGGGAAGCGCCGCACTGACCGCAGCGGAAGGAAGTGAGCTCGATGCCTGTGCGCGTCGCACCTCCTCGTCGAGGGTCGTGCCGCAACCGTCACGGTCGCCGCGACAGCGTTCACCTCGGCCAGGTGGAAGGGGAGGCTCCGCGTCATGGACAGCGAGGGACGGTCGAGACGACCGCGTTCGATCCGTCTCCGGCCGATCGCCCGCTTGATCGCGGGCGCCCCGCCTAGGGTCGAGGAGGACGCGTCCGGCTGGATCCGGAAGACCGGCGACAAGAGGCGCAACGGCGACGTCCTGACGCTTGCGGAACAATGGGTGACGGGGGCAGCGCTCTCCTTGATGGACACCTTCTCGGCTTCGGCCGAGTGCGTCGGGCCGCAGAGGGGCTTGGGGCGTGCGAGACACGGGTTCCCGATCAGCCGGGGCAACGCGACCGTCAACCCGACCGACCGGGTGATCACGGTCGCCGCGCATCGAAGCCCTGCGCGACACACGCCGCCGCGCACCGTTTTTGACCTCTCAGGCCTTGTCCGCGGCGAGATGACCGTGGACGAAACCGGCGAACGCCTGCTCCCGCTCGGGCCGCTTCTCTGCGACGCGCGCCTGACGGGCGCCGCGGCGCGCAAGCACCGCAAGGACCGGCTGACATCCCTCGACCGGATCGCCTCGTGTGACGGCTGGGTGCCGCGGCGCCCTGTTCGACGCGCCAACAGAGGGGGACACGAAGATCCCCCCGCATCACCAACGGGAGGACACTCGGATGCGCAGAAGGACACTGATCGTCGGGCTCGGTGGTGCAGCAGCCGCCGGTTTCGCCGCACCTGCGTTGCGGGCGTAGCCGCGCGAAGTTCGGCTCGCCGAGCAGTTCGGCATCGGCTACCTGCCACTCAGCATCATGAAGGTGCGCAAGCTGCTCGAGGCGGAGGCCCGGGCGCGCGGGGTCGAGGTCACCACCGCCTGGATTCGTTTTGCCGCCGGCACGGCGATAAACGAGGCGCTGATCAGCGACAATCTCGACTTCGCCTCCGGAGGCGTGGGCCCCCTGCTGACGATCTGGGCGCGCACGCGCGGAAACCTCGACGTCAAAGGTGTGGCGGCGCTGAACTCGATGCCGCTCTACCTCAACACGATCAACCCGAACGTGAAGACGATCGCGGATTTCACCGAGAAGGACCGGATCGCGCTGCCGGCGGTGAAGGTGTCGATCCAGGCGGTGATCCTGCAGATGGCGGCTGAGAAGGCGTTCGGTCCGGGCAACCACACGCGGCTTGACCATCTCACCGTGTCGATGTCGCACCCGGACGGTATGGCCGCGATGCTGTCAGGGCGGAGCGAGATCACCGCGCATTTCAGTTCCGCGCCGTTCCAGTACCAGCAGCTCGCCGATCCGCGCGTGCGCCGCGTGCTCAGCAGCTACGACGTGTTGGGCGGCCCGCACACCTTCAACAGCGTCTGGGCGATGGGCCGCTACCGCTCGGGCAACCCCGAGATCATGGCCGCCTTCATCGCCGCGCTCAATCGCGCCATGGGCATGATCAAGGACGACCCCGAAGGCATGGCGGAACTGTGGATCGCCGACCAAGGCTCACGCCTCAGCAAGGACGATGCCGTGAAGATCATCCGTGACCCCGAGAACGCGTGGACGACCACGCCGCAGAAGATCATGGCCTTCGCGGCGTTCATGCACCGCAACAGCAGCATTCGGGCCAGGCCGGAGCGGTGGCAGGACGTCTATGTCGAGGACATCGCCCACCTGCCGGGATCCTGAGCGGATGGAGGCGGACGCGATCGCCGCGGCCCGGAGCGCGGCGGTGGGGCAGCAGGCGATGCCAAGCCCTCTGCTTTCGGCGCAAGGCGTCACCCTGCAATACCGCACGCCGCACCACATCGTCACCGCCACCTGGCGCGTCGATTTCGACGTCCTTCCGTCCGACCGCTTCATCCTGCTCGGCCCCTCCGGCTGCGGAAAGTCATCGCTGCTCAAGGCGGTTGGCGGGTTCCTCGCGCCGGCCGAGGGGCGGCTGACAATCAACGGGAGGCCGATCGTGCAACCAGGGCCCGATCGGATGATGGTGTTCCAGGAGTTCGAGCAGCTCCTGCCCTGGAAGACGGTGCTCGGCAACGTCCTATTCCCGATGCGCGCCACAGGGCGCTTCCGCGGCCGCGAGGCGATGGAGCGCGCGCGGGACATGATCGCGCGGGTCGGGCTAGCGAAGTTCGCCGACGCTTATCCGCATATGCTTTCGGGCGGGATGAAGATGCGCGTCGCGATCGCGCGTGCGATGGCGATGGAGCCCGATATCCTGCTGATGGACGAGCCCTTCGCTGCGCTCGATGCGTTGACGCGCCGCAGGATGCAAGAGGAGCTGCTCGGGTTGTGGGATCAGCTCCGCTTCACCATGCTGTTCGTCACCCATTCGATCGAGGAGGCGATCCTGGTCGGCAGCCGGATCCTTGTGCTGTCGCCTCATCCGGGACAGGTCCGTGCTGAGCTGAACGCGGAGGCGTTCCACCACGGCAACGTCGACCAGGCCGCCTTCGGCGCGCTCTCGAAGCGAATCCACCGCCTGCTGTTCGAGGACCGGGGGACGCCGACGTGACCGCAATTGATCTCTCCTCGCGGCCGGAGTTCGAGCGCAGCCCCGAGGATTTCTCGAACCAGGATGCGGTCGAGCGGCCGCTGCCGCTGTGGGAACGGGCCTGGAACAGCACGGCGCTGCGCCGCACGGTGCTTCTGGTCCTGCTCGCTCTGGCCTGGGAGGCCTATGCGCGGCTGCTCGCCAATCCGCTGCTGTTACCGTCGCTGACTGAGACGCTCGAGGCGATGGTGCGTGACCTCGAGAGTGGCCTCCTGGTCCGGCGCACCCTCACCTCGCTGAACGTACTGGTGTTGGGATATGCGGCCGGACTGGCGATCGCAGCGGTGTTCACCACGCTCGCGGTGTCAAGCCGGATCGGCACGGACCTGCTTGCGACGCTGACCGCGATGTTCAATCCGCTGCCGGCGATCGCGCTGCTGCCGCTTGCACTGATCTGGTTCGGCCTCGGCGTGCCATCGCTCGTGTTCGTGATCATCCATTCGGTGCTCTGGGCGGTCGCGCTCAACACGCACACCGGCTTCCGCACGGTGCCGGAAACGCTGCGCATGGCCGGGCGCAACGTCGGTCTGAGCGGCGTCCGCTACGTTGCGCTGCTGCTGATCCCGGCCGCCTTTCCGGCGATCCTCGCCGGGCTCAAGATCGGCTGGGCCTTCGCTTGGCGTACGCTGATCGCCGCCGAGCTCGTGTTCGGCGCGTCCGCACGCGAAGGCGGGCTCGGCTGGCATATCTTCGAGGCGCGCGCGCAGCTCGAGACTGCGACCGTGTTCGGCGGCCTGCTGGTGGTGATCGTGATCGGGCTCACGGTCGAGAGCGTGATCTTCCGCGCCATCGAGGCGCGAACGGTGAACCGCTGGGGTATGCAGCGATGACCGACATGCTGTCGGTCGCGGTGCATCGCGGAACAGGCGGTGTGCGCTTCGACCGCTTCGAGGTGCCGCGTCGTCCTGCGCAGACGGTGCTCGACGTGGTGACGTGGATCCAGCGCGAGGCGGACCCGACGCTCGCCTACCGCTTCGCCTGCCGGGTCGGCATGTGCGGCTCCTGCGCGATGACGGTGAACGGCAGGCCGCGCTGGACCTGCCGCACACGCGTCGAGACGGTCGCGCCCGACGGGCGGCTGACGCTCGAGCCGCTCCGCAACATGCCGGTGGTGAAGGACCTGGTCGTCGACATGGCCCCGTTCTTCGCCAAGTGGGTTCGGGCGAAGGGCGTGTTCACGCCGCGCGCCGATCTCGGCGCTGACTTTGCCGTCGTCCCCCCTGCCTCCCCTGCCCGCGCCGCCGCCGATGCCGCCGTCGAGTGCATCGGCTGCGGCGTCTGCTATGCCGCCTGCGACGTGGTGGCCTGGGAGCCTGACTATCTCGGCCCGGCGGCGCTGAACCGCGCCTGGACCCTTGTCAACGACGTGCGCGACGGTGGGCAGGACGCGCGCCTCGCCGCAGTCGCGGGGGATGCCGGCTGCCGTGCGTGCCACAGCCACGGTTCCTGCACGCGGCACTGCCCGAAGGCGCTCTCGCCCACCGCCTCGATCGCCGGGCTGAAGCGGGCGGTGCTGCGCGCCGCCCTGCACGGGGGGGCCTGAGGTGAGCCCGGCGCGTCTGTTCCTGCTGCAGCGCGCCTCGGCCGCCGTGCTGGCGGTTGCGGTTCTGGTGCATCTCGTCACCATCCTGGTCGCGGTACGCGGCGGGCTCACCGCCGGCGAGATCCTCGGCCGCACCGCCGGCAACCTCGGCTGGCTCGCCTTCTATGTCCTGTTCGTCGTCGCGGCGTCGATCCACGCGCCGATCGGGCTGCGCGCGATCCTGCGCGAATGGGCGGGCTGGCGCGGCTGGTCCTGCGACGTCGCGATGGCGCTGTTCGCCGCCCTTCTGCTTCTGCTCGGGCTGCGCGCGGCCTGGGCGGTCTTCGCCGCATGATCCGCGCGCACCGCAACCACCCAGGCTGGTGGGCCGCCCTGCTGCACCGGCTTTCGGGCCTCGCGCTTGCGGTCTTCCTGCCGTTGCACTTCCTTGCCCTTGGCACCGCGCTTGAAGGGGCAGACGCGCTCGACCGCTTCCTCGATCTGACCGCGAGCCCGCTGGTCAAGCTCGCCGAGACCGGGCTCGTGCTGGCGCTCGCGCTGCACCTCGCCCTCGGCCTGCGCGTGCTGCATGTCGAGTTCCTCCCACGACCCGAGAGCCGCACGCGCACGGTCGTCGCCGCCTGCTTCGGCATCGGTGTCGCGGTCGCGCTGCTGTTCGCGCTGAACTTGAGCGCGTGATGCTGACGCTTTCGGCCGGCACGATCGCGCTGGTCTCGCTCGGCGCCTTTGTCGGCGCGGTCTCGGCCGGCGCGGCCGGCTTCGCCTTCGCCCTCACGGCCTCGGCGATCTGGCTGCACGTGATCGACCCTGTGCGCTCCGCGCTCCTCGTGGTCGCCTCTGGCGGGCTTCTCCACACGATCCTCGTCTGGCGCATGCGCGCGATGATCGACCGCGCGCGGCTCGCGCCTTTCCTGATCGGCGGGCTGATCGGCGTACCGATCGGCGTCGCCCTCCTGACCGTCGTCGATCCGCTCGTGGTGCGCCGTATGCTCGGCGCGGTGATGGTCGCCTACGGCGGCTACGCTCTGCTCGCCCCGGCGCTGCCGCACGTCACCGCCGGCGGGCGGCGCGCCGATGCCGCAGTCGGCCTGGTCGGCGGCATGATGAGCGGGCTCGGCGGCTATTCAGGCGTACCGACGACGATCTGGGCGCAGCTGCGCGGCTGGCCGAAGGAGCGCGCGCGCGGCGTCTACCAGCCCTTCATCCTCGCGATTCATCTCGCCACGCTGGTGCTTGTGGGCGGGCTCGCCTTCGACCGGACGAGCGCGCTCCTACTCGCGGTCACGCTCCCGGCCCTGCTGGTCGGCGGCTGGCTGGGTTATCGTCTCTACGGACGCCTGAACGAGCGGCAATTCCAGCGCCTGCTCGCAGTGATGATCGCCGTCTCCGGCGCCGCCCTCTTGCTCTGACGGAGGACAGGATGCAACTCGACCTCGCAGAGATCGAGGAGATCGCCAAGCTCCTCTACATCCGCGCTCTGAAGCTGCTGCCGGACGACGTGAAGGAGGGCTTCGTCCGGCTGCAGCGCACCGAGACCGACCCGACCGGCCGCAGCCTGCTCGCCACGATGGTCGAGAACATCGCGGTTGCCGAACGCGACGACAACCTGCTCTGCCAGGACACCGGGATCCCGATCTACAACATCACGATCGGCCGCGGCGTCTCCTTCGACGGCGCCGCGCTCAAGGCGGCGATACGCCGCGGCTGCGAGCGGGCGACGCGCGAGCACCCATTGCGGTCCTCGGTCGTGCATCCGATCACGCGCCGCAACGAGCACACCTCCTGCGGCATCCGCGTTCCGGTACTTCATATCGACTTCGACGACCGTCCCGAGACGGTGGAGATCGAAATGATCCCGAAGGGCTCGGGCAGCGAGAACGGCTCGTTCCTGCGCATGCTCGTTCCGGCCGACGGGGTGGCGGCGGTGAAGCGCTTCGTGATCGACCGCGTGATCGAGGCGGGCGGCAAGGTCTGTCCACCCACCATCGTCGGCGTCGGCATCGGCGGCACCTCCGATCTCTGCATGCATCTCGCCAAGATCGCCGCGACGAGGCCGCTCGGCTCCGTCTGCGCCGACCCGGAAGGGGCGGCGCTCGAGAGCGAGCTGTCCAGAGCCGTGAACATGCTGGGGATCGGTCCGCAGGGTCTCGGCGGCGATTCCACCGCCTTCGCCGTCCATGTCGAGACCGCAGCGACGCACATCACCATGAACCCGGTCGCGGTGAACATCCAGTGCCACTCGGCGCGGCGCGCGAGCGCCACCATCACGCCCGGCGGCGTCACGTTCGGGTTCTGAGCCATGACGCACCAGGTCCTCTCCATGCCCTGCGACGAGGCGGCGGTGCGTCGCTTGCGCGTCGGCGACACCGTCACGCTCGAGAACTGGCTGTTCGGCATCCGCGACGCGACCCAGATCGCGATGTTCGACAGGGGCCGGAACATCCGGCTCGACCTGCGCGGCCATGCCGTCATCCACACGGCGCCGAACGTGAAGCGCGTACCGCCCTCGCCCGAGGCGCCGGCGGGCTACGCGCCCCTCTGCATCGGCACCACCACCTCGATGCGCATGGAGCGCTTCACCGAACCGCTGATGCGCGACCACGGCGTGCGTCTGGTCATCGGCAAGGGCGGGCTCGGCCCCGCCTCGGCCGAGGCGTTCCGGCGCTACGGCGGCGCCTATCTCGCGGTGGTCGGCGGCGCCGCCGCCCTCGAAACGACCTGGATCACCGCGATCGAGGATGTCGACCTCGACGACCTCCATCCGGAGAGCCTGTGGAAGTTCCGCATCAGGCGCTTCGGGCCGCTGCTCGTGGCGATGGACAGCCACGGCGGCAGCCTCTACGCGACGGTGGGCGAGCGCGTCGCCGCGCGACGCGCCGCCGCCCTCGCCGCCCTCGCCGCCCTCGGCGCGGAGGACTGAGCCGATGGCCGTACGCGGCATCGACACGCTGCGCACAGACATCCTGATCGTCGGCGCAGGCGGCGCGGGGCTGTTCGCCGCGCTGCACGCCAAGCGCGCCAACCCCGCGCTCGACGTCACCCTCGCGGTGAAGGGCCTGGTCGGTAAGTGCGGCTGCACGCGCATGGTGCAGGGCGGCTACAACGTGGCTCTTGCCCCAGGCGATTCGGTCGAGCGCCACTTCATGGACACGATCGAGGGCGGCAAGTGGCTCAACCGCCAGGATCTCGCCTGGATCCTGTGCGAGACCGCACCGAAGCGGATCCGCGAACTCGAAAACGAGATCGGCTGCTTCTTCGACCGCAACCCGGACGGGACGATCCACCAGAAGGCCTTCGCCGGCCAGACCTTCGACCGCACCGTCCACAAGGGCGACCTGACGGGGATCGAGATCATCAACCGCCTCTCCGAGTAGGTTCTCGCGCGCGACGTGCGCCGGCTCGAGGACCATCGCGCGCTCGCGCTGATCCCCGCGGCCGACGGAACGCGCCTCTCAGGCGTGCTTCTGCTCGACATGCGCGAGGGAACGTTCCGCTTCGTCCAGGCCAAAGCCGTGCTGCTCGCGACCGGCGGCGGACCGACCATGTACCGCTACCACACGCCTTCGGGCGACAAGTCCTGCGACGGGCTCGCGATGGCTCTGCGGGCGGGGCTGCCGCTGCGCGACATGGAGATGGTGCAGTTCCACCCAACCGGCCTGCTCGCCGGCGAGGAGACGCGCATGACCGGCACGGTGATCGAGGAAGGCCTGCGCGGCGCCGGCGGCCATCTGCTCGACGGCGCGGGACGGCGCTTCATGTTCGACTACGACTCAAAGGGCGAACGGGCGACGCGCGACGTCGTGAGCCGGGCGATCATGGGTGTGATCCGCGAGGGCCGCGCGACTCCCGAAGGCGGGGTGTGGATCGCGATGGCGCATCTCGGCCCCGAAAACGTCCGGCGCCAGTTCAAGGGTATGGTCGAGCGCTGCGCCGATTGCGGTTTCGATCTTGCCGGCGGGCATGTGCCGGTCATCCCGACCGCGCACTACATGATGGGCGGCCTCGTGTTCGAGGCGGACTGCAGCACAGAGCTGCCCGGGCTGTTCGCCGCCGGCGAGGATACGGGCGGCGTGCACGGCGCGAACCGCCTCGGCGGCAACGGCGTCGCGAACTCGACCGTGTTCGGCGGCATCGCCGGGGAGTCGATGGCCGCCTGGGTGCCGCGGCACGGCGCATTCGCACCACCCGACCTTGCCCTCCTTCAGGCGGCGATCGATAAGGCACTCGCCCCGTTCGCGCGCCCGGCCGGCGACCTGTTCGGGCTGCGCAGACGCCTGCTCGACGTCATGTGGCAGGATGTCGGCATCCTGCGCGATGCCGCAGGGCTCGGGCGCGCGATCGCCGCACTCGACGCTCTCGCGACGGAGGTCGAGGCCTGCGGCGTTCCAGACGGTGACCGCCGCTACAACCTCACCTGGCAGGACCGCCTGAACCTCGAGAATCTCGTTCTCGTCAGTCGCGCGATCGCAACGGCGGCGATGGCCCGCACCGACAGCCGCGGTGCGCACTGGCGCGAGGATTTCC
>Ga0209691_1000103_pt1 | contig 60178 bp, 52 predicted proteins | sample YNPMSBMetaG_FD_187120 | JGI IMG/M metagenome (GOLD analysis project Ga0209691, IMG submission 187120) | Anoxygenic and chlorotrophic microbial mat microbial communities from Yellowstone National Park, USA - YNP MS-B MetaG (SPAdes) (version 2) ... | reverse complement strand
TCTTAAATATTTTCTCTGAATTTGTTGATAGGAGAAAGGCTCTCTTCCTCTTATACCATCATTCCAAGGGGGTCAACACTCCAGAGGAATCTCTTATCATTAAAGAACATCTCGGTGAAAAAAGGAGAAGGTTATCATGACTATTAAAAGACTGTTTCATTTAACCAATGCAGTAAGTATCATAACATTACTCGGGCTGTTTCTGCTTTTTTATTTCACACAGAGTAGTTCTAAAAATACCATCAAGGAACTTGTTGACAGAGAAATGAATACTCTTTTTTCTCTTTAGGAGTTAAAAACAAATGCAACACAGGTAATAGCATCAATAAGAAATGTAATTATTAATCCAAAGGATGAAAAAGCAAAACAGAATGAAGTTAAATATTTTAATGAAGCACTGAAAAATATAAATGAAGCAACTAAATTAAGCAATGGAGCCTCTCAGGAAGAGCTTAAAAAGTTGTCAAAACAGTGGCAGGATGTTAATGTAAAAATAAAAGAAATAATTGGTCTTATAGAACAGGGCAAAAAATAGGAAGCTCAAAGAAAATCAGAAGAGTTTACAGAAAACTGGCGAAACATAAGGGATAATGTTCTTTCAAAGATTATAAAAGAAAAGCAAGTGTATTTTAATAAAGCAAAAGAAGACTCAATAAATTTTATGAAAAGGAATTTTTACATATTTTCAGCATTATTTATTTTGTCTGCCATAGCAATAAACATACTTCTGCTTTTAACAGACAAAGCCTTAAAGGCTATTCCAGATATGGCACAGAAGCTTGAAGAAGTTGCAAAAGGAGACTTTAGCATCATAGGATTTGGAAAAGGCTACAGATTAAGAAAGGATGAAGTTGGAGTTATTGCAAGGTCCATAAGAATTGTTGAAGAGTTTACACAGAGCCTTGTAAAAAATATAATGGATACAACTGCTATGATTCAGTCAACTGCCAACTTCCTTCAGACAAATGTTGAAACACTTAAAACAAAATCAAATGAACAGACATCTCAGTCACATCAGATAGCAACTGCTGCTGAGGAGATGAGTCAGACAATAACAGAAATAGCAAAGAATTCTGCTCAAGCTAGTGATTTAGCTGGAGAAAGCATGAAAGTTGCTGAGGAAGGGGTTTTACTTTCTGATAAAGCTACAAATATTGTAAATAAAGCAAATCAATCAACAAAAGAATTAAAGAAAACAATTGATTCATTAAATAGCAGTGTTGAAGAGATTGGAGACATTGTAACAGTAATAAAAGACATTGCAGATCAGACAAATCGAGCGTTCAAGTGCCCTTGCACAGGATGTAAAAAATACAACAGAAGAAGTAACGAAGGAAGTTGAAAATTTAAATAATGTAATTAAAAAGCTTACAGAAGCTATAAAAGGACTCAAGGTGTGAGAGAAAAAAACATTTTAAAGAGAATTATAAGACTACTTCCAGATGAGGTTTTTGCTATTGATTTAACTGGAAAAGTTATTTTATGGAATAAGGTAATGGAGGAGATTACAGGAGTTAAGGAGACTGAAATAATTGGAAAAGGTAATTTTGAGTATTCCATTCCTTTTTACGGATTTCGGAGACCTATGCCAGTTGATTATGTTTTAAATCCTGAGATTAGCTATCCAGATGATTTAAACATAAAAGGAGAGACTGTTGAAACAGAGACCTTTGTTCCATCTCTTTATAATGGGAAAGGAGCATGGATAAGAATGTCAGCCCATAGTCTTTATGATGAAGCCTGTGATTTAATTGGAGCTGTTCAGATTGTAAGGGACATTACAGCAAGGAAAACTGCTGAGCAAAAATTGAGAAATTTATTCAATGTAATTCAAAAGTCTCCTGTTGGTGTTGCAATCTTAGAATTCTCAGGAAAAATTACTTACTGTAATGAATCTTTTTTGAAATATACAGGATTTCATAAGGCAGTGGGTGAAAATATTTTTAATATATTCCCCCAGATATCACTTTATGAAATTCATAACAGTTACTTAAAAGAAATTAAATTTGGTGGAAAAATCTTTCGTTTAAGAGGTATAAGGCTTGAAGAGGAAAAAGGATATGCACTGTTTTTAACTGACATAACAGAGCTAAGAAAATATGAAGAGCAGATAATAATTTCACATAAGATGGAATCTGTAAGAAAACTAACATCAATCTATGCTCATGAAATAAAAAACATTCTTACAGGCATAAAAGGTTTTGCCCATCTTGCTTTAAAATCAGAAAAAAATGAACAGAAAAATTCATACATTGAGAAAATTCTTTCAATTCTTGATTCTGGATTAACAAACATAAAGGAGATACTTGGCTTTGGTAGAGAAATAGGGAAAAATCCAGAAATTCTTGATTTAAAAGAGGTTATAAAAAACCTGACTACATTTCTTCAGGCTTCATTGAGAGAAAATATTAATTTAGTTTTAGATTTTGAAGAAAAACCTCTAACAGTATTTGCTGATAAAAATGATATAGAAAAGATTGTTACAAATCTTGTTTTAAATTCACAGGATGCAATGCCAGAGGGAGCAAAGATTACAATTGAGGCAAAGTTAAAACAAATACCTGAAAAATTTTTAACTTTCACAGGAAAGAAAGAACTTGCAGGAGATTACATATGTTTATCTGTAACAGATACAAAAACTGGAATGGATGAAAAAACAAAAGAGAAAATATTTGAGCCATTTTTTACAACAAAGGGAGAAAAAGGTTCAGGTCTTGGTCTATTAACAGTTTATCATATTGTTGAGATGCTAAAAGGATTTATATTTGTTGAAAGCGAGCTTGACAAAGGAACAAAGTTTGAGATATTCATTCCTAACAAATGAAAATTTTTGATAATTTAAGCATAAAAGGGAAGTTTTTATTTATTGTAATCCCGCCTTTAGCTGGTTTCTCAGTCTTTGTAACTGTAAATTTAGTTCATTATAAACAAATGGCTGATTTATTTAAAAAAGCTGTTTATCATACAAAAGTTGTAAAGGCTCTTGAAGACATAATACATGAAATTCAGAAAGAGCGTGCGTTAAGTTTAGCAAATATTGAAAGAGATAAACTTCATAAACAGAGAAAAAATACAGATGATGCTAATAAAAATTTAGTAATGCTTGGATATACTTCACCTGAAGAGGCTTTAAAAATTTTAAGGCAGAAGGTTGATTCAGAGGCTTCTCTGCAAACTATTTATGTTCTTATAAAGAACTAATAAGTTCATTAGCAAACGATATGCTCAGGCAGGCGAGTTATATAGCCTATGAGATGGAATTGGTGAGAACTCATACGAGGCTTACGCAGATAAAAGATTCTCTGTCTGAGCTTCAATGTGCTGTTTTATTAGTTTTAAGAAAAAATTATATTGACAGAGATAGTTTTTTCAATATCATAACACTCAGGGGAGAGTTTGAACACAATCAAAAACAGTTTTTTCAAATAAGTAGGGAAGATTTTAAAAATCTATACATACAGAAAATTCTTCTTCACCCTAAAAAAGAAGTTTTAGACAGAATGCTTAACAGAATTTATAATAGACAACTTCAATTTTCATATATTGAATGGTATGAGACAGTGTCAAGCCTGATTGATGCTCAAAAACAAATACAAGCATCTTTAACTAACAGGATTATTTTTAGCATTGATAAAGAATATACAGGTTTTATAAGGAAATTTTATTTTTTAGCCTCACTTTCATTATTATTTGCTTTATTTTTCATTATTGTCCCGCTTTATTTAAGCAGAAGGATGATTTTTTCAATAAAGGCACTTCAGGATGGATTGAATAGATTTCTATGTTTTCTTGAAGGCAAGACAGATGAATACAGCATGATTCCAGTTTATTCAAAGGATGAGATTGGTAAAACTTCAGAAATTTGCAATAAAAGCTTCTTAGAGATAGAAAATCTTTTTTTAAAGTTAAATTAATTCAATAGAAAAATTGAAGCAATCCTTGATGCCCAGGAAAGCATAGTTGCAATAGGAAGTCCAGTTAAAGGTATTGGCTATTTAAATAAAAGATTTTTTGAGATTTTCCCATATAAAGACATAAATGATTTTCTCTCAAAACATAAATTTCTTTCAGAGCTTTTTATTGAAAAAGAAGTATTCTTAAAAAAAGGAACACCTGAACATCACTGGACAGAGCAGATTTTAAATGAGCCTGATAGGATTCATCTTGCAGTTATGATTGATAAATTCGGACAGGAAAGAATATTTTCTGTTAATGTAAGGAAGGTTGAGCTTGAAACAGAAAGTTTTTAGTAAAGATTTTTACAGATGTAACAGAACTTGAAAAACAGAGACAGAAAGCTATTTAGGCAGAAAAGGCAAAAACAGAATTTCTTTCAAGAATGAGCCATGAAATAAGAACTCATATTACAGGTATTGTTGGATTTTTTGATTTGCTTTCAAAGACAAAACTTGATGATACTCAGAAAAGATACATATCAGTGATACAGAACTCAATTGAAACCCTTATGAGCATAATCAATGACATACTTGATATGGCAAAAATAGAAGCAGGAAAAATGGAGATAGAGTATTTTAATGTTAATCCTTTTGTTGAGCTTGACAGAGCAATAACACTTTTTGCACCTAAAGCAAGGCAAAAAGGTTTAAAATACTTATACAGCATTGACCCGAAAATTTATGAATGCCTTACAATGCCTAAGGAAGCCATAAAACAGGTTTTAAACAATCTTATAAGCAATGCAATAAAATTTACAGAGACAGGTCATATAAATATTTCTGTTGATGTTGTTGGGGATTTTGAGGACAGGCAGTTTGTAAGATTTGAGGTAACAGATACAGGGATAGGAATTCCTGAGGATAAGCAGTATATTGTCTTTGAAAAATTTACTCAGGCACATTCATATTTATATGGTGGTACAGGTCTTGGTCTTTCAATTTCTAATTTTCTTGTTAAGATGATGGGTGGAACCCTTGAATTTAAAAGCAAAATAGGAGAGGGAACCAGTTTTTATTTTACAATTCCTTTAAAGAAATGTACTCCAGAATTAAGTCTTTACAAGATGTTTGATAAGTTAAAGATTTGCGTATTTAAAACCTTTGATGAAAGAAGTGAAAAAGTTGCCTTAATGCTTGGTTCATGGCATATTTCTTATTTTCATATTGAGCTTTCAAAGGCTGAAGAAAGTTTTGACATCGGAATATTTTTTGATAGAGAAGACCTTGAAAGATGTCTTGAAAAATGTAAGCGTCTTATTTTTGTTTCTGAAAAAGACTATATTGAACATGAAAAAGTTATCACAATAAAAGGAAAACCATCACAGCTTTACATCACAATTATGCATACAATTTCATTGCTTTCAATTAAGAAGGAAGAGACACTGGAGATAAAAATTCCACTTAAAGTTCTTGTTGCAGAGGACAATGAGGTTAATAGGATGTTTTTTGAAGAATTACTTAAAAGATACGGTATTGAAGCTGATTTTGCCTTAAATGGTGCAGAAGCAGTGGAAAAGGTAAGAGAGAAAAAATATAATGTTATTTTTATGGATATAAGTATGCCTGTTATGGACGGAGTTGAGGCAACAAAGATTATCAAAAAAGAATATCCGGAATTGCCTATTGTAGCCCTAACAGCTCATGTTTTACAGGGAGAAATGGAAAATCTGCTATCAGTAGGATTTAATGATTATCTTCCAAAACCTGTTCCAATCCACGAGCTTGAAAGAATTATAAAAAAATATGCAGAAATAATTTATACTGAAAAGCCTTTTAAGGTTGAAAAAACCGAGCTTGATTCATTTATTGAACAGGCTAAGAAAGAACTCAGCCTACCAGATGAAACTTTATATAATCTTTATAAGAAATTTTTTGAAACCTTAGATAAAAAAATTGATGAAATCTCTCAGTCAGCTATTAAAAATGATAGTGAAATGCTTTCAATGCTTTCTCATTCTCTTAAGGGAAGTTCAGCATTGTTGAGAATTGAAAGCATTGCTTTTATTTGCAGAGAAATTGAAGAATCTGCGAAGAAATCAGAAACTTATAAGTATTCAGAACTGGTTGAGAAGTTAAAAAAAGAGGCTCAGAAAATAATTAAAGATTATAACAAGTGGATCAGGAGTAAGGGATTGTGAATTAATTAAATTTTGTGTTACAATTTTTTATGCCTATTACAGAGATTGAAATTTATGAGGCACTGAAAGAGCAAATCGGAGATAAACCAGCCAGGATTCTTCTTGAATATATTGAGACAAAAACTGAAAAAGAATTTGAAAAGAAGAAAGATATTCTTGCTACAAAGCAAGACATAGCAGAGCTTCGTGCAGATTTGGAAGTAAAAATAGAGCAAAGCAGAATTGCGACAAATCAGGATATAGAGTTACTTCGCACAGCGACAAAGCAAGATATAGCACAGCTTGAAGTAAAAATAGAAAGAGTTCGTGCAGACCTTATTAAATGGATGTTCATATTTTGGGCAGGTCAGATTGGTGCTCTTATTGCAATTCTTGCATTATTTTTCAAATAAATTTTATTTTCAATATAATGAAATCAAGGGTTTCCTCATAATTGACTATTCATATTATTACTCTGTATAATTTGGGTAATGATTAATTCTTATTTAGGAGAGAATCATGGATGAGCAAACTTTAGCAAAACTGATAAGGGAGACAGTTAGTCAGGAGATTAATTCTTTAAGGCAGGAAATGAAGGCTGAGTTAGACAAGATTCGCTCAGAAATGGCAACAAAGGAAGACCTGAAAGCTTTCTTGACTAAGGAAGACCTGAAACAGTTTGCAACCAAAGAAGACCTGAAACAGTTTGCAACAAAGGAAGATTTAAAAGCTTTTGCAACAAAGGAAGATTTAAAAGCTTTTGCAACAAAGGAAGATTTAAAAGCTTTTGCAACAAAGGAAGATTTAAAAGCTTTTGCAACAAAGGAAGATTTAAAAGCTTTTGCAACAAAGGAAGATTTAAAAGCTTTTGCAACAAAGGAAGATTTGAAAGCTTTTGCAACAAAGGAAGATTTAAAAGCTTTTGCAACAAAGGAAGATTTAAAAGCTTTTGCAACCAAAGAAGACCTGAAACCCTTTGCTACTAAAGAAGATTTGAAACAGTTTGCTACAAAAGAAGACTTTCTTGAATTTGAAAGAAGATTAAATTCAGCTATTGAAAAAATTAGAGAAGGTGTAAGACTCTATATTCTTGACTTAGAAAGAGAAATAGTAGAGATAAAGAGTAAATTAAGATTTTATGATTTTGATTACATAGCAAGGCAGAATGATGCGATGATAAAAATTTTAAAAGACCTTTATGAAGAAAAGACTATCATATCAGAAAAGCTAAAGGAGCATGAAAAAAGGATTACAGATATTGAGACAATAGCCAAAATTGTCTAAATTGATTGCTATAAAGTATTTATCTCCTTACAATCATTTTCTATTAATTTTTACATTAATAGATTATAATTAAATAAATGCCATTTCAAAAATTAATTAATAAATTACTCGCATTAGTAGAAAAATACCATTCCTTTAATGTTAAATATTTTAAACTTTTTGTAACAGTTGTCATGCTTGTGCTTCTAAGCATGGTTTTATTTTTAGGGTGGATGTCAACAAGAAAAATAACAGAAATTGTTACTGAAGATTTTAATCAACAACAACTGATGCTCGCAAAGCATGCTGCAAGTCAGATAGAAAACTCTCTTGAATTACTAAAAAGGGAAATGACCCTTTTAAGCCTCTCTCCGGCAATTCAGTATTCAGAGAAACCTGCTTTGATAAATAGGATGAATATAACTTTTTTAAGCGTGAAATACGAAGGAGTCATAGAAATTAAATTAATTGAATCTAAATCTCTGAAAACTTTCACAGTTATGGAAGGAACAAAGTGTTTAACTGCTCCAATAGGAACAGAAGATAAAGAATTTTTACAATGGGCTTCTGAAGAAAAAAACAAGGGTGAAATATTATTTACCGAAATAACAAAGTGTAATGATAAAGACAATTCTCAAAAACTTATTATGAAAATGGTTATTCCTGTCTGGCAGATATCAATAGATGAGTCTCATCCAGTTGCAACAAATAAATTTTCTGGTGCTCTGATTTTTACAGTGGATGTTACTCATCTTGTTAGTAAAATCACTAAGAACATACGCTCAGGAAAAACAGGATACGCATGGGTAATAGATAACAAAGGTACATTTCTATATCATGAAGAAAGCTCTTTTATAGGACAGAATGCCTTTGAGGCAAGAAAAGGGAGAAAGCCAACCATATCTTTTACAAGGATCAATGAAATTCAAAGAGAAAAAATGCTTAAAGGAGAAGAGGGAAAAAGCTGGTATATATCAGGATGGCATAGAGGTGTTGAAGGAGAAATAAAGAAACTTATTGCTTATGCACCAATAAAACTAAAAGAAAAAACAGAATCTTTAATATGGTCTATAGCTGTGGTTGCTCCAATTAGTGAGGTTGAGGGAGCTATACAAACAGTTCATTTTCAGCAGATGATTCTTCAAGGAGTAATTATAGTAATTATTTTATTAGGAGGGCTTTTTATAAATTTTATTCTTATCACATGGTCAAATGTTCTTGAAAAAGAAGTTTCAAAAAAGACTGCTGAATTAAAAAAATCAGAAGAAAGATATAAATCTTTGATAGAAAATGCTGAGGATATTATTTTTACTGTTGATTTAGAAGGTAAAATAGGGTCTATAAATAAACATGGACTACAATTTTTCAGAAAAAATGAAAATGAAATTTTAGGTCATAGCTTGTCTGATATTTTTGTGCCAGACGGTTTAATTCTTATGTTGAATATAAAAAATATAATTAAAACTGGAGAAAGTAGACAGATTATACATAGAGTGATATTAAATAACAGAGAATTTTGGTTTAATACAAATTTAAGGGGTTTGATAGATGAAAAAGGGAATATTTATAGTGTTTTAGGAATAGCAAGAGATATAACAGATAGAAAAAAAATGGAAGAACAGAGTTATTATACTGAGAAATTAGCTTCTCTTGGAACTCTTGCAGCAGGTGTTGCCCATGAAATAAATAATCCTCTTGCAGTAATTCTTGGATTTACAGATATTTTACTTGAAAAACTTCCGCAGGATTCACAGGAGTATGATATTTTAAAAACAATTGAGAAAAAGGCGACAAATGCAAAAAGAATTGTGGAAAATCTTTTGAGTTTTGTAAGACATAAAGAACACAAAGAACAACTTGTTAATATTAACGAATGCATTGAAACAGTTATTGATGTGATGAATAATACCATTGCAATAAACAATATTGAAGTTAAAAAGAATTTACAGGAAAAATTGCCCTTTGTAAAGGGTGACGCAGGTGAATTACAGCAGGTTTTCTTTAATATAATAAATAATGCCATATATGTCATGAAAGGTGGAGGTTTATTAACGATTTCTACAAGATATGATGGTGAATGGGTTGAAATATGCATATCTGATACAGGATGTGGTATCCCGAAAGAACACAGACAGAGAATTTTTGACCCATTTTTTACTACAAAAGAAGTTGGAAAAGGAACAGGACTTGGTTTATGGGTTTCCTATAACATTATAAAAAAGCATAATGGTATAATTAGCTTTGAAACCAAAACAAAGGAAGAATCAGAAGAAACAGGAACGAAATTTATAATAAAATTACCACCCATAATGGAATAAAAAGGAGGGAAAATGTCTGAGAAGATTTTAATTGTTGATGATGAGCCAGACATGCTTAAACTTCTGTCTATGATATTAAGAGAAAAGACTCCCTATGAAGTTACTACTACAAATAATCCTGTTGAAGCAGTTGAATTAGCAAAAAGAGGTGACTTTGACCTTGTCATAACTGACCTCAAAATGCCCGGACTTGATGGATTACAACTCCTTGAGGAAGTGAAAAAGAAGGATGAAGATATTCCGGTAATTATTATAACAGCCTATGGAACAATTGATGCTGCCACAGAAGCAATTGAAAAGGGAGGTTTTGATTTTATAACCAAGCCCTTTAAAAAAGAGCAGATACTTTTTACAATTGAAAAGGCTATGAAGTGGTTAAAAGTGCTTAGGGAAAACAGAATTTTAAGGGAGAAATTGAAATCTCAGAGCTGATTTATTTCTCTTTTATATGTTTCTTTATAAAGTCATCTGTATACATTTGCGCCACTGCATTATTGAAAAGTACCATATCAAGCTGTTTTGTATAGGCTGTTAGTTTTCCGAGAATTTCAAGTGTATTTTCAATTGTGGGTATGTCATATTTTGGCAAAATAGCATCTATAACATCTTCTTTTACAGTAACTCTGAATCCCATTCTTTTAAGAATTTCATTTATCAGCCTTACTCTTCTTAATCTTCTGTCAAGGGCTGCGCCTCCACCTTTGAAGAAAAATTTAATGTAATTGTCATTTATATTTTCACCTGCATAGGCTTCAATCATTGAAAAATGATAGCCAAGGCGGATACTAAAATTCATATAATTTTTTGTTACAATACAAAAACTTTTTTTACCGGTTTCTTTAAGTTCATCTTCTGGAATAGATACTGTGTGAGCAACCATCTCAAGAAATCCTTTTGCATCAACAGGAGGAGGTCCAGGCCATTGCATTGATTGCATTCCTTTAAGCAATGCTTTAAGGGGAATGGAGTATATGTCTTCTGGTGTTGCTTTTTTAATACCTTCTTTTAATCCTCCTTCTATATCAAGAACCAAAACTCCTATAGGTATTCCTGCTAAAATAGGAACAGCATGAATTTCACTTTCTTCATATTTATTCCACATTGTAAACATCTCATGCATGACCATTTCGTGGCAGAATCTTGTAATATCATGTAGAGTTTTACAGTTTTCAAGCTTGAAATCTTCACTTGTAGGGTCAACAAGATAAAGGGGAACAATTAGTTTTAAAACTTTTTCAAGAGTTTTAAATAATGAAGTTTCTTTAAAAGGTTCTTTAATTTTGCTATAAGCCTCAATAAGTTCCTGTACTTTGCCTTCATAAATTATACAATTTATAGCATCTACAGTAATGTCCTGCCCATGTTTAATTGTTTTTGTTGCAACTTCTGTGTTTAATATTGTTGAAACATTGTATTCTCTTGAAAGAGATGCCATATGACCTGTTGGGCTTCCAACATCAGTAATTATTGCAGATGCTTTATTCATGACAACAACATATTTTGGATTTGTGTGTTTTGCAACAAGTACATGTCCTTCAGGAAAATCTTTCAGTTCTTCCTCTGACTTCAAAACAAAGGCTTTACCGTATCCGATACCCTTACAGGCATTAATGCCTTTTTCAAGAAGAATGTTATATCCCTTTATTCTTGTTGGAAGATATAACCTTGTTTCAGATTTTTTTTCAGGGATTCTTAATTGCCTTGCCTGAAGAATAAAAATATTGCCTTCTTCATCAATTGCCCATTCTATATCCTGTGGAGATTCATAGTATTCTTCAATCTTTTTTGCTAAGTTTGATAATTTCAAAACCTCTTCATCAGTTAAGGAAATCTGGGCAATATTGTCAGGCAAAGGAATTTCCTCTATATCTCCCTGTTCCTTGCAGATAATCATTTTATTTTGTTTCCCATGAAGTTTTTCTATAATTTCTCCTTTCCTGTTAACTACATAGGTTTCAGCAGTTACAGTTCCATCAACAACTAATTTACCAAGTCCTTTAACTGCATTTATTATTATATTTTCGCTTTCAGGATTGTTCGGATTTTTTGAATACATAACACCCCCAGCTCGTGCATTTACCATAGAGAGAACTCCCACTGCCATGACCATTTCCGTCTCAGCAAATCCCTTTGTTTTATAATAAAAAATCGCTCTTGTATTAAAGAGGCTTGCAATAACTTTTTTATAGTTATGAAGAATTTGTTCTTCTGGAACATTTAAGAAAGAGGAGTACTGACCTGTAAAACTGAAGTCAGAGTCTTCATGAATTGCACTGCTTCTAACAGAGACTGTGCATTTTTTACTGAGCTTTCTACAAAGATTTTCATAGGAAGATTTTATTGAATTTGCAATTTCTTCAGGAACTTCTGAATTTATAATTAATTCCTGAATCTTTCTGCTTCCCTCATTTAAGCTCTCAATTTTTTTAATGTCAATGCTGTTAAGGATTTGAGAGATTTGCTCTTTTAGTTGCGTTTTTTCAATAAATTTTATAAATGCGTAAGATGTAACAGCAAATCCTTCGGGAGTTGGTATCCCAAGAATGTTTTTGAGTTCTGAAAGATGGGCAATTTTGCCTCCTGCAATTAATACAGAATCTTTATCAAGTGATTCAAGAGGTATTGTAAAATCAGTTTTTGGAATTTCAATTTTTGAAATTAAAATTTTTTCTATTTTTTCTCTGATTTGATTATAAACTTCTTCTAACTGAGAATATTTCCCATCGGAAAGAGCATTTATATTTTTTATAATTTCACTGACTGCCTCTGAAACATTTCTGACATTTGTTTGAATATAATGCATGTCAAAAAGATATTCACCAGAGAATTTTTCTTCAAGATCTGCCATTATGCTTAAGGCACGGTTATTTTCATCAAGAACCCTTTGAAAGTATAGATATTTTTCTTTTAAAAGTTGTTTCAGTTTTTCTTTCTCCTCAGTTTTTTTATTTTTAGACTTAAAAAGTCCGAAAAAATTTATCATTTTTCATTATAAATGATTTTAATTGTTTTATAACATAATTTTTTTTGACAAAAAAATCTTGCTTATATATGATATATAAAATTACAATGTTACATTATAATAATATAATAATGTTATAACAATATAATGAGAGGTAAAAATGGTTGAGTTAATCAGCAGGGATGAGCATGAAAAGCTTTATCTTCAGTTGTTTGAAATTTTAAAAAGAAAGATTGAAAACGGAGAATGGACATCAGGGATGCAGATTCCTACGGAGGAGCAACTCTGTAAAACATTTAATGTAAGTAGGGCAACAGTAAGAAATGCTGTTTTAGAACTCGTAAGGCAGGGTTATTTAATAAGACAGCAGGGTAAAGGAACTTTTGTTAGTAGAAGTTTTATCTCAGAGGGTTTAATCATGACAGCTGTTTTTAAAAAGCTCTGGGTTGAGGATGACTCAGTTTTCAGTAAAGAGGTTATTGCAAAAACTGTAATGATGCCAGTTAGCGGTTTAAGTGTGGAGCTTGGAGTTCCTGAAAACAGGCATGTTATATACCTGAAAGTTCTCTGGGAAAGCAACAAAGAACCTTCAATTCTTCAAGAATCCTTTATTCCCTTTAATATATGTCCTCAACTTCTTGAAGAAGACATTGAAACTCAGTCAATTATTGATCTCTTTGACAAAAAATACAGCATAAAAATTACCAGTGTGCATAACTTTTTTGAAATATTTTCTTTAAATAAAGAGCTTGCTCAATCTCTTCAGATTGCTGAAGGCAGTCCTGTAATTTTAATGACTCAAAAAGTTTTCTCAGGAGATACAGTTATTCTTTTAAATAAATTTTACAAAAGAAGTGACAGCAATAAATTATTTATTGCTTTTCAGAGAAAAGCATTATAAAACCTTAGGAGGTGGGGTATGTCAGATGGAAAGTTAGTTAAGGATGTGATGTTGGGAATATTTGAGTATCCTCATATTCCCTACTGGTTTAGCATTGAACAGGCTATTAAGGTTGTGAAGGCTTCTTTTATTCAAACCCAGAAACACACAGACCCGCTTGCTGTACTTGTCTTTGATGAGAAGTATAATCTTTTGGGAACTGTTACACTTAAAGATATTTTAAGAGGGATTGAACCTTCATTTCTTAAATCCCCTGCAAAAGCACAGGTTCCAGAGGAAGAGAAAACAGGACTTGCAGTTGTATGGGACAGTCTTTTTAGTCAGGAATCAAAAAAGCTTGCTCAAAAGCCAGTAAGTGAGATTATGGTTTCAGCAAAACATTTTGTAGAACCTGCAGACCCTGTTACAAAGGCTGCTTACCTTATGATTCATTTTGATTTACCTGTTTTGCCAGTTATTGAAGACAAAAAGAAGTTTGTTGGAATTGTAAGAATGGTAGAAGTTTTTGATGCTATATCAGAAGAAGTAATTAAGGAATAGGAGGAAGAGATGGCTGAGAAAAAAAGACCAGAAGGTTTACCAGAACCACCTCCAGAAATTTATGTTGCTAAGGAAAAAAGAAAAATTCCATGGAAAAGGATATTTTTTATATTTCTTGGTTTGGCTTTCTTTTTTGTAATCTATTTTTCACCAGCATGGCCCGATGCCGTTGACCCAATGGGAAAACATTTTCCTCTTTCACCACAAGAAAAAGGTGCAATTGCATTGTTTCTTTTAGCAGGTATATGGTGGGTTTTTGAGGTTGTTCCAATAGGTGTTACAAGTATTGCAATTGGTGTATTTCAGGCTCTTTTTGCAATTCGTTCAGCTAAGGATGCTTTCCGTGATTTTATGGACCCTTCTGTTATGTTTATATTTGGTTCTGTTGTTGTTGGACTTGCCTTTACAAATACAGGACTTACAAAAAGAATTGCCTATAATATGCTTCAGGTAGTAGGTGAAAGAACAAGCATGATTGTTCTTGGAGCACTTGTTGTTACAGCAGGTTTAGCACATTTAATGGCGCACACCGCAGCTGCTGCAACAGTTTTTCCTATTTTACTTGCTATAAATGCTTTATATGCAGAGGGTGACAAACCAACAAAGTTTGGTAAAGCTTTGTTTATAGGTATGGCTTATGCTGCAGGTGCAGGAAGTATAATCACCTTTCTTGGCGCAGCAAGAGGACCTGCAGCAGCAGGAATGTTTAAAGAGTTTACAGGAAGAGACATAGGATTTTTTGAATTAACAAAGTATATGTTTTTAATTGGCTGGATAATGGTTTTCCTAATCTGGGTTTATCTTATGATTTTCCTTAAACCAGAAAAAAGTATTATCCATGGCTTGAAAGATAAAGTTAAAACAATGATGAAAGAACTTGGTCCAATGACGGGGCAGGAAAAATTCGTAATCCTCTGCGTGATAGCAGTTATTTGTTTTATGTCAGCCCAGTCTTTTGTTCCTGCTTTAAAACCCCTTGACCGTTCTGCCATAATGCTTTGCTCAACCTTGCTTTTCTTCCTAACAGGCGTTCTTACTATAAAAGAGCTTGAAGAAATTCCATGGAACATAATTCACTTTTCAGTGGTGCAATGAGTATAGGGTTTTGTCTATGGAAAACAGGTGCAGCTCAGTGGCTTGCAGTAAACTGGCTTGTAATGTTCCAGAATGCACCATGGTTAATATTTGTTCTTGGTATTGCAACATTTGTTCTTTTAATGACAAACTTCATAATGAATGTTGCAGCAATAGCTATATCTCTGCCTGTCTCTTTAGTTATTGCTAAATATTTAGGTGTTGCTCCTGATGTTATACTTTATGCATCTTTAGTTACAGCGGGAATGCCTTTTTTACTTTTAATAGGTGCAGCTCCAAATGCAATATCCTATCAGTCAGGACAGTTTACAACGGGAGAGTTTTTTAAGCATGGTATTATAATGAGTGTTATATTAATTATTGTTCTCGCAGTTTTTCTTGTTACAGTTTGGCCACTTCTTGGAATGCCTATACTTTTAAAATAGGGGGTGGATTATGGTTATAAAGCCTATTTTAGAAAGGCTTTTTGGAAAATTTTACAAAGAATATGACTTTATAAAGAAAACCTACGATGTTTTGAAAGGCTTTGGTTTTACAGATGAAAACGCCATTGCATCTGTATGTATTTGCAGGGATGAGATTTCCCAAACAATACGAAGCCATATAAAAAGGATGTGGGGTGAAGCTTTTAATTTCTCCAGTCTTGCCGGCTTATTTACAGCCGGTAAGACTGGCATTAAGGCATTCATAAGTCATGCTCCAAATGTTGATGGTAAGGAACGATATGTTTTTTATGCTTTTTCTCATATTGCAATTGATGAAAATGAAAATATGGGAGTTTGTAAAAGAAAGGGACTTGAAAAATCCCATGCCTGCGGAGCCTTATGCCATTTTTTAAATGAACTTTCATCAAAAAAAATAAACATCAAATTAGATGAAGAAGACATTGAAGAAAGTCTTTTAAAAAGGAGGCTTTTAAGAGAAATTCCTTACGGTGAAATTCCTGACCTTTTAAATCTTACAAAGATTAATCTTAAAGTGATTAGAGAAGACCTTGATAACATAATAGAAAAAGTTATTGACACTAAAAAGGCTGATTATGCCTTTTTTTCAGGTATTCAAGTTCATGGACCAGAAGAAAACTACATTGTACCAGATGAAGCCTATGTTGTAATTAACGGGAAAAAACAAGTTTTGAACAAATTATAACTGGGAGGGCTCATGAAAAAGCTAATTGTATTTTTACTTTTTATTGTCTTTGTTTTCAATATTTCTGCCTTTGCAGAGGATAGACAAAAAGAGCTGGATGTATTTTACATATCAGGAGCAATTCTTGACTCTCATAAAGAGCCTGTGAAAGAGGCTGAGCTGAGTCTTCTTGTTGATGGAAAACCTCACAAATTGATAGCAGACCATAAAGAAATTGATAAAACAGTTACATCATCTCATGGAACTTTTCAGGTTGAATTTCATCTTCCAAAGGGTGCAATTGAAAGCGCAAAAATTCAACTTGAGATTGTGAAAAGCTCCTATAAAAGGACATTTATTGACATAAAAAAAGAGGATTTTGCAGTTAAAGGAAATCAGTTTTATTTGACAAAGGATATAATGATTCAGAGACAACTTGGACCTGCTTTCTGGATTGCAACAGCGGTATTTCTTCTTGCCTATGCTCTTATATCCTTTGAACTACTTCACAGAACAGTTGCAGCAATGATAGGTGCAGCAACAATGCTAATTTTAACCTATACATTTGGCACATTTAACCCTGAGTTTCACATAATTTCCTTTGAAAGAGCCATTGAAGCAATTGATATGAATGTTATATTTCTTCTTATGGGAATGATGATAATAATCGGAGTTTTAAAACACACAGGAGTTTTTCAGTGGTGTGCCTACATGTCCTATAAGATTGCAAAGGGAAACATTATGGCTCTTGCAGTAATCTCCTGCTTTTTCATAGCAATTACCTCTGCATTCCTTGATAATGTAACAACAATGCTTCTTTATACTCCTGTTTTAATAGAAATTGCCATAGCTTTAAAGATTAATCCATTGAGTTTGCTTATTCCCGGTATTATTGCATCAAATGTTGGTGGAACAGCAACACTTATTGGTGACCCACCAAACATAATTATTGGTTCCTATACAGGTTTTACATTTATGCAGTTTGTATATGCTCTAACACCTGTTGTCATTATTTGTATGATTGCTCTGGTATTTTATAATAAATTTTTCTACTCTAAGGAATACAAAAAGGGAAAAGTAGAGGATGTAAATGCTTTTATAAGCTACTTAAAAGAGGAATATAAGATTACAGATAAAACTCTCCTTACATATGGATTTCTTGTTATGGCAATTGTTATTGCATTTTTCATAACCCATGGAATCTGGCACATGGAAGTAAGTATTCCTGCTTTGTTTGGTGCTGGAGTGCTTTTTACCTATGCAGTTTTAACAAAAAAAGTAAAAATGCTTGAATTAATTGAGAAAGATATAGAGTGGACAACCCTTTTATTTTTTATTTTTCTCTTTATAATTGTTGGTGCTGTAGAAGAGGTTGGTTTACTTGCAGTTATTGCAGATTGGGTTCATCAACTTTCAGCTGGAAATTTAACTATTGCAATATGTTTAATCTTATGGGTTTCAGCTATAATGAGTGCCTTTGTGGATAATATTCCCTTTACTGCCACAATGTTGCCAATAGTTGCCTATCTTACAAAGGTCATTCCCGGTGCTGAAAGCAATGTTCTTTGGTGGGCATTGGCTTTAGGAGCCTGTTTGGGAGGTAATGGAACAATTATTGGTGCTTCTGCTAATGTAGTAACAGTAGGAATTGCAGAGTCTGCCGGTTACAAAATAAGCTTCTTTGGATTTATGAAGTATGCTTTTGTTTATATGTTAATTACTATTATAATTTGTAATATCTGGCTTTTGATTTTCTATTAAAAAAAGAGGAGGGAAGAAATGATTAAATGTCCTTTTGATAAAGTTTTATTACCCGTTGACAGAAGTGAAAACTCATTGAGAACAGTTAAATTTGCCGGAGCACTTCTTAAAGGAGTTGAAACCACCAATTTAAATCTTCTTTATGTAATAGCAGGTGGATATCTTAGTGAGCATATGAAAAATATTGATTTCAGGGCAGAGCTTATAAAGGATTCAAAGGTTTTTAAAAGAATCAAGGAAAAACACATTGAAGAAAATATAATGCCCTTTTTATCAGATTATGAAAAAGCATTAAAAAATGCAGGATTTGCCGGCTCAATAGAAAAGAGAATTGAAGAAGGAGACCCGGGAAATAAAATAGTTGAAATTTCAAAAAAGGATAATTTTCAGACTGTAATGCTTGCAAGAAGAGGAATTGGGGAATTAAAGGGACTTTTACTTGGAAGTGTATCAAGCAAAGTTTTGCATGGATTGATAAATCATAATGTTTATCTTGTTGGAGAAAAGGTTTCAGAGGCAGATCCTGCTTCCATTATTTTAGTTCCTGTTGATGGTTCAGAGTATTCAATGAAAGCAGTTGAACACGCATTATGCTTAGCGAAAGTTGTTAAGGGCATAAATAAGATTACAATTTTAAGAGTCATCAATGTTTCCCTTTATCTTGAAAGAGTGAGGCAGGGAATAGACCCTGAAGAAGAAGCAAAGGAGATTCTTAATAAAGCTAAAAAGAGATTTTTTGATGAAGGAATCCCTCATGAGCTAATTGAAACAAAAACTTCTGTTGGTTTTCCAAAGGATGAAATTGTCAAGGAAATAAAGGAAGGCAATTACAATCTTGTAATTATTGGAAGAAAGGGACGCACTGCTTTAAGCGATTTTGTTCTTGGAGGTGTCAGTTCAACTGTTATAAACAAATGCTTTGAGCCAACAGTGGCAATTATAAATCTGTAAGGAGAAAAATGAAAGATTTCAGGATTCTTCTTGTTGATGATGAGGTTGATTTTGTGGAGACTCTTTCTGAGAGACTCTCTTTAGGAGGATATAATGTTAAAGCTGTAAGTTCTCCTTTAGAAGCTATGCCATTGCTTCACAGTTTCTCTCCGAATCTTGTTTTACTAGATATAAAAATGCCAGAGATGAACGGTATTGAATTTTTAAAGCTAATAAAAAAAAATAAATCCGTCCATTGATGTTATAATTCTTACAGCTTTTGGAAACATGAATTTTGTTGAAGAATCTATGGAAAGCGGTGCCATAGAATATATTATTAAGCCAATTGATATAAATGAGCTTATAATAAAGATAGAGAGAGTTAAGAAAAAACACAAAAATGTGGAAGTTTCTCCTGCAGTTTTTGCAATAAAACCAGAGATTTTTGATGTTCAGGTAGAAAAAACAAAACAATTTCTAAAAGAGACAGAAATAAAATTTCAAAAAGAAAACATACTGGTAAAGCTTTTCATAGAAGAAGGCGAAGCTTAAGAAAAAATTCTTGAATTAGTGGATAAAATTAAAGCTCAAATGATTATTTTAGGTACCCATGGAAGGACAGGACTTAGAAGACTTTTAATGGGTAGCACATGCCAGAGAGCAATAGGACTTTCAAAATTGCCTGTTTTAGTGGTTAAATAATATTTAATGAATCTTTTTATCTCTGGTTGGGCAGGATTTAGACAGGCTCTTGATGTGCCACAGGAGTGGCATTTTATTGTTCCCTTCATTGATTTTGATGAGGAAGGGATATTAAAATTACTATCTCATAAATCAGGAAGTATTTTAATAGGATGGTCAACAGGAGGACATATTGTTCTTAAAAATCTTGATTTTTTTTCTGAAAGATTTGAAAAAATCATTATAGTTGCAGGCTTTAAAAGGTTCACAAATTATGTTAATCAAAGAATTATAAGAAAAATGATTCAGAAAATGGAAATAGAGCCAGAGAGTGTGATAAAAGAATTTCTTAAAAATGTAGGAGCCAAACCATATGTCCCTGAAAATATTGATAAAAAGACAATGATTAAAGGATTAGAATTTTTAATTAATTCTAATTTTATTAATCAAAATATAATTTTTAAAAATCTAACATTTATTCATGGCAGAGAAGACATAATCTTACCACTTAAGGCTCTTTATGATTTGAAAGCTCTTTTTAAAGGTTGTTCATTTTTTGTTGTTGAAGGTTCTCACTGGATTAATTTTAAAGAGATTGAAAACATTATAAAAGTAAGCCCTGGAGAAAATCCAGGGCTTTAATTAAACTTTTCTTAAAGTCTGAGTAGGTCTTTTGCCTATTATAGGTATCTGGACATCAAATTTTTCAAGAAGTATTCCTAATAAAAATATAGAAATCCCAATAAAGGTCCAGTATCCAGGTGCCATCATAATTAATCCACCAACAAGATAAAGTACTCTTTCAATAGGAGTAGAAGGTTTTCTCCAGTATCCTAAAACACCTGCCTCAATGGCAAACATTGCAATGAAAGCACCGATAAATATAAAAATTATCTCCCATGCAGGACCTTTAATAAGATAGGCAGGAACAAAAATGAAGAAAAAAGGCATTATATATCCACCGATTCCTAATTTCATAGAATCCCAGGCAGATTTAAGCCAGTTTCCTCCTGAAATTGCTGCTGTTGTAAATACAGTTATACAGACTGGTGGAGTAAGTCCAGATTTTATAGCAAAATAGAAGATAAACAAATGGGCTGCAAGAGGATTAATTCCCATCTGCTGAAGTGCTGGTACAAGAACAGCTGAAGCAATAACATAGGCAGCAGTTGTGGTCATTCCCATCCCAAGAATTATTGCTGTAAGCATGGTGGCAATTAATGCAAGGTAAACATTGTAACCAGAAATTTCAATTATTAACTCAGATACCTTTACTCCAAAACCAGTAAGAGAGATTAGACTTACAGCTATCTGAACACAAGCCATCATTACCATTAACCATGCTAAAGCCTTTACAACTCCCTCAAATAATCCACCCCATATAGCTTTAATTCTTGCCCAAATTTCCTTTTTATTTAAAGGTCCACCAAAAAATGTGAAATATAACACAGATATAACAATTGCCCAGGCAGCACATACCTGTGCGGGTAAGAACATAAAAAGTAGCACACCAAGAGTTCCAATTGGTAAAACAAAACCTAAAATTCTATTTGGTCTGAGAATTTTTTTTAACTCGGGCATAAATTCCTTAGGAAGTTTTCCCATTCCTGTTCTTCCTGCTTCAATCCATATTCCTGCTGCAATACCAGCAAAATATATTAATGCGGGAATTAATCCAGCAATCATTATATGTATATAAGGAATATTTAAAAATTCAGCCATAATAAAACATCCTGCACCCATAATGGGAGGCATTATCTGCCCACCAGAGGAGGCAGCAGCTTCAACAGCAGCTGAAAATTCCCTTGAAAAACCGAATCTTTTCATAAGAGGAATAGTAAAAGAACCAGTTGTAGCTGCATTTGCAACAGAAGATCCGCTTAACATTCCGAAAAGTGAACTTGAGATAACAGCAACATGACCAGGTCCGCCCCTTATTTTACCACCAAAATAAGTAGAAAGCTCCATTACTGTTTTGCCAACTCCTGTTGCAAAAAGAATTGGTCCGAAGATTATAAATGGTGCAATTATTCTACTTGCCATATCAGTTAGTAATCCCCAGACTCCCTCAGTCATAAGATAAAGCTGGTAGAGGATATCTATGAAGTTAAATCCAGGATGACCAAATCTTCCAGGTATGTGTTGTCCTAATAAAGTATAAAACAAGAAAAATAAAACAAGGAGAGGTATTGTTATTCCTAAGGCTCTTCGTGTACCTTCAAGGAGAGCAATTATTAGTATTCCGCCAAGAATTAAATGATATGTCTCGAAGACACCAGGATTTCTTGCTATCTCTTCCCAGTGTAACATTATATATATACATGGGACAAGACTTAATATGATAAATATTAAGTCAATCAAAGACGGATAAGTTTTTGTTCCAGTTAGAAGAAGTTGAAAAAATTTAGGGATATTCCATTTAAGCATTCGTTTAGAAAGAGGATAAACAAGAAAGACAATACAAAGTCCTATTGATAAAGATATGCCGCCCTGCAACAAAGGATGCAGGGCGTAAAGAAGAGCTGTATATAATATAAAAACTCCCCAGATTACAACAAGAATTCCTACAATAAATTTCCAGAAGCGATTGAGTTCTCGCATTATTCTTTAATAGCCTCCTTATTATTTTTTATCCTTTGCTTTAACTTCTATTTTTAGATCTAATTGTGTTCCCTTGTTTCCTATTACATCAACTTTGTAGGTGCCTGGTTTTGCATTAATAGGAATGCCTGATTTAACAGAGAATGCTCCATTAGTATCAGTTTTTATTACATCAGCTTTCACAGTGCCTAATGCCACCTTTTCACCTTCATCAAGGATAATGATTATATCAACTTCCTCATCAGGCTGAAATCCTTTTCCCTCGATTGTTATTTCATCTGCAGGAGCACCAGAAGAAGGAGTTATAATTACTGCTGGTTGTGCAAATACAATAAGAGGTAATACAATTATGAAAAAGGCTATTGTTATTATAGAAAGAAATGTTTTCATGGAGTCCTCCTTATTTTTTCTTCATCTCTGGTGGTATTAATTTATCAGGCACTTTTAATTTAAGAACATCTCTATAAAATTTTACAGCTCCTGGATGAAGAGGGACATTTACATACTTTACGGCTATTCCAAACATGTCTTCAAAATTACCCTCTTTTAATGTTGCAAGAGAGCCTACTATTTCTTTTCTGTTTTCCCACACAGCTTTAACAATTTTAAATACAACATCTTCAGGAACATCTTTATCGACAAAGTCAGTAACTACATAAGCTAAGCTAAGCTGAGGCTTAGTGACACTTTTAAATAGTCCAGCGGGAATTTCCATCATTAAACCTTGACCAGGGTAGACTTTGTTAAATTGATCTATCATTTCCTTAGTTACAGGAAGAATTCTTATATCCATATTAGCTTCAAGATCAAGAATTGCAGAGTCTTTGAATCCAGCTTTGTACCAGGCTTTTACTACTCCAGATTTCATAGCATCAACGCTTGCACCTATACCCATTGGTTTATAATTAGGTTTAATATTAAGTGCCTTAAAAAAGAGTTCAGCAGCTCTTCCAGAGGTTGTACCTGGATTAGATGCAAAATCGATACCGCTTAACTGTCTAATATCTTTGACTCCACTTTTCTCACTTACAATAATATGGATTGGTGTAATGTATCCACCCCATAGAGTTCTTAGATTGGGATTTGCTTTACCTTGATAATCAATAATCCCCATATAGTTTGCATATCCTGCAGCTGCATCGGCTGGTCCAATATGGATTGCCTTTCTCTGAAGTCTTGATAAATTTTCAAGAAATCCACCTGTTTCAACAACTGTGACTTCAATTTCACCTGGATAGGCTTTGTTTACAACCTTTGCCATTGCTACAGTGTTTGCATAAAGTCCAGAACGAACAGAGGTAGCACCCCATTTAATGTAAACTTTTTTAGCTGCCTCTGTTGTGTCACCAATCAGAGCAAGGAAAGAAAATGCCATAAAAAATAAACTTGCTAAAAATAGACTTCGTTTCATTTTGCCCCTCCTATTTAAGATTTTAATGATATTATTAAAAAAAACATAGAAAATTTCAACTCTATCTTGCTAATTTAAGCTTTTTAGCCTTTTCTGAAACAGCATTAGCTACTGCATGAGCAACTTTTTTATTAAATATACTTGGAATAATATAATCTTCGTTTAATTCCTCGTCTTTAATAATGTTGGCTATGGCATTTGAAGCAGCAAAAAATATTTCTTTTTCAACACCTTTTGCTTTAACTTCAAGTAAGCCTTTGAATAAACCTGGAAAGGCTAAAACATTGTTTATCTGATTGGGGTAATCAGACCTTCCTGTTGCCATTATTCTTACAAGAGGCATCGCAAGCTCTGGTGCTATTTCAGGGTCTGGGTTTGCAAGGGCAAAGACAACTCTTGGAGGATTCATTTTCTTTATATCATCAGGAGTTACTATGTTTGGTGCTGAAAGTCCGATAAAAACATCGGCTCCTTCTAAGGCATCAGATATTTTACCTTTAATTTTTCTTGGATTTGTTTTACTTGCAAGTTCCTCTTTATAAGGGTCTATTTCTTCGGTCCTTCCTTCATAAAGAGTTCCTGCTCTGTCGCATACAATGATATCCTTTACTCCGAAATCAAGAAGCATATAGGCTGTAGCAGTTCCAGCTGCACCTGCTCCTACTATGACAACTTTAAAATCTTTTATATCCCTTTTTAAAATTCGTCCAACATTTATCAATGCAGCTAAAACAACAATAGCAGTTCCGTGCTGGTCATCATGAAATACTGGAATATCAAGTTCTTCTCTTAGTCTTTTTTCAATCTCAAAACAACGTGGCGCTGCGATGTCTTCAAGGTTAATTCCTCCAAAGGGAGTTGATATTTTTTTAACAATATTAACAAATTCATCAACATCAGTTGTTTTTATAGCAATTGGAAAGGCATCGACACCGCCAAATTCTTTAAAGAGCATGCATTTACCTTCCATAACAGGCATTGCTGCCTCAGGACCGATGTTTCCAAGCCCCAAAACTGCTGTTCCGTTTGTAATTACGGCAACAGTATTTCCTTTTATAGTGTATCTATAAACATGTTCAAGATTTTTATGAATATCAAGACATACACGGGCAACACCTGGTGTGTAAACTCTGGAGAGGTCATCCCTTCCCTTTACATTGACTTTATTATATATTCCAATTTTACCTCCTTCATGGACTAAAAATGTTTTATCCATAACCCTTAGAATTTTTACTCCTTCAATGTGTTTGAGAGCCCTTATTATTTTCTTTTCATGTTCTTCATCCCTTGCATTTACAGTTACGTCTCTGATTATTTTTCCTTTTTCGACTTTGACAATATCTATTGAACCAAGATCTCCGCCTGCACCACTTATTGCTGAAGTAATTTTTGCAAACATACCAATGCGATTTTCAATTTCCATTCGGACTGTTATACTATAACTTGGACTTGGTACATATCCCATTTTTATCCTCCTATACTTGACATCGTGCTATAAATTATACAAAATAATATAATTTTTGCAAATAGGGAGGAGTAAAAATTGGAGATTAACAAACACTACTTTGACACAGTGATTATTGGTTCAGGACTGGCAGGTTGCCGTGCTGCAATTGAGTGTATAGGTAATGGTTCAGTTGCTGTGCTAAGCAAACTTTATCCAACCCGTTCTCATTCTACAGCAGCACAGGGTGGAATAGGTGCTGCCTTAGGAAATGAAGAAGAAGATTCTCCAGAGTGGCACACTTATGATACTGTTAAAGGAAGCGATTTTCTTGGGGACCAGGATGCAATTGAAATTATGTGTTATGATGCAATTCCAACAATAATTGAACTTGAACACATGGGAGTTCCTTTTTCACGAACTCCTGAAGGAAAAATTGCTCAAAGGAGATTTGGTGGACACACCCGTGAGTTTGGTAAGGCTCCAGTCCGTAGAGCCTGTTATTCAGCAGACAGAACAGGTCACGCAGTTTTATTTGCTTTGTATGAACAATGTCAGTTAAAGGGAGTTAAATTTTTTCAGGAGTTTCAAGTTCTTGATATTGTTGTAGAAGGTGATACAGTCCAGGGAATAATTGCAATGAATATAAAGGACAGCTCAATCCATGTATTTGAAGCAAAGGCAGTAATAATAGCAAGCGGTGGATATGGGAAAATATTTAAAGTCACATCAAATGCCTATGCAAGCACCGGTGAGTGTTTAAGCATGCTTTTCAGGCAGGGACTTCCCCTTGAGGATATGGAATTTTTCCAGTTTCACCCGACAGGACTTTATGGATTAGGAATACTTATCACCGAAGGAGCAAGAGGTGAAGGCGGAATACTTATAAATGGTAAAGGTGAAAGATTTATGGAACGCTACGCACCTACCATAAAAGACCTTGCTCCACGGGATATGGTATCAAGGGCTATACTAACGGAGATAAGAGAAGGTAGAGGAATTGATGGAAAGGATTATGTTTATCTGGATTTAAGACATGTTGATAAAAAGATTCTTGAGGAAAGACTTCCAGAGATAACAACTTTCTGTAAAATATACATGGGAGTTGATCCTTCAGAATCGCCAATTCCGATTGTTCCAACCGCTCATTATGCTATGGGTGGAATTCCCACTGATATTGATGGAAGAGTATTGAAGGATGTAGATGGAAGCATAGTTTATGGACTTTATGCAGCAGGTGAGTGCGCCTGTGTTTCTGTTCATGGTGCAAATAGACTTGGATGTAACTCCTTGCTTGATACTGTTGTATTTGGAAGAAGAGCTGGTAAATCAGCTTCAAGTACTCTTAGGACAGCTACAAAGGGAGGAGTTAAAAAGGAAAGGATTCAGATAGTTGTTGATTGTATAAATATGATTAAAAATTCCAATGGAAGAGAAATTGTAGCTTCTGTTAGAAAAGATTTGCAAGCAGTCATGATGGACAAGTGCTCTGTATTCAGAACTGAGGAAGGATTAAAATCACTTCTTGAGGAAATTAAACAACTAAAAGAAAGATACAAAGAGATTTCCATAAAAGATAAATCCAGTAGATTCAATACAGAACTTCTTGATGCAGTAGAGCTTGGACATATGCTTACTCTATCTGAAGCAATAACTGCAAGTGCTTTACAAAGAACAGAAAGCAGAGGAGCCCATTACAGAGAAGATTATCCAAAGAGAGATGATGAAAACTGGCTTAAACATACTTTTGTTTTTCTCACAGATAAAGGAATTAATTTCAAATTTAAACCTGTTAAAATAACAAGATTTAAACCAGAGGAGAGGAAATACTGATGGAAAAATACTACACCTTCAGAATTAAAAGATATTTACCTGAAGAAAATCCCTCTGAAAGATGGGATGAATTTAGAATTAAGCTTAATAGCATGGAAAGAGTTTTGGACGGACTAGTCAAAATTAAAGAAACAAAAGACGGAACTCTTACTTTCAGAAAATCCTGTGCCCATGGCGTATGTGGTTCCTGCGCGATGAAAATAAATGGTAAAAACAGACTTGCCTGTCAGACTCTTGTCAAGGATTTACCTGAATTGATAGAGATTGAACCTCTTCCTTCTTTACCTGTAATAAAGGATTTGGTTGTGGATATGACAATCTTTTATGAGAAAAATGATAAAGTTTTACCATATTTGATTAATGAAGAACCACCGCCAGAAAGAGAAAGAATTCAGTCACCTGAAGATCAGCATAAAATTCTCGAATCAATTACATGCATTATGTGCGGAAGCTGTACAACTTCATGCCCTGTTTTCTGGGCAAGTAAGAATTACCTTGGTCCAAGTGCGCTTCTTAAAGCATTTAGATTTATTTTTGATACCCGTGACAGGGCAACAGATGAAAGGCTTTCACGAATTACCAGAGAAAATGGTATCTGGAGATGTCATTCAATTTTCAACTGTGTTGAAGTTTGTCCTAAAGAGATAGATATTACAAAACATATTTTGAAATTAAAACGTCTGGCAGTCAAAAAAGGATTCACCGGAGGTGAAAAATGAGATACAGATGGAATACAGGCTCTATTGCATGGCTTGTTCATAGGATTACAGGAATAATTCTTACATTTTATCTGATTGCCCATATTTATGTTTTAAGCCACCTTAAAGACCCAGAGGCTTATGAGAAATTAATGTCTATGATGAAAAATCCGATTATCAAATTTGGTGAACTTATTCTTTTTGCTTTAGTTTTAAAACATGTATTTGCTGGAATTAGAATTACACTTCTTGAGATGGGTGTTTCAACAAAGTATCAAAAACAGCTTGCCTATGCAGGAGCATTAATTATTGCAGTTTTATGGTTTATTGGTGCCTTTTACTTTTTACAGGAGGTGTTTTAGATGTGGGGCTGGCTATTTCATAGAGTGACAGGAATTATTCTTGCTTTCGGTTTAATTTATCATTTTTTTATGATGCATTTTATGGAAGCTGAAGCTTATTCGTATCAGTCTGTAATACAAAGGCTTAGTGAGCCATCATGGAAGCTTTTTAATATTGTTTTTTTAATTTCTGCTTTGTATCACGGTTTTTATGGAATTAACGGATTAGTAAAGGAATATGTAAAAAGTGAAGGATTGAAAAATTTTTTAAAATTTTTTATGTTTATTTTATCTTTGGCTCTTGCATTTTTTGGTATTAAAATTGTAATCTTTTAAAAAGACAAAAGGGATTAAAAATGCCCACCGTTTATATATGGAGAGGAAGAAAAGAAGACGGCCTCTATGTAAGTGGTGAAACAGAGGCTGAAAGTGAAGGTGAACTTCTTCTTTCTTTAAGAAAAAAGGGAATTATCCCGATATATGTAAGAGAAAAACAACAAGTTCGGGCTTTCACCTTTGGTAGAGGAGTTCCTCAAAAAGATATTCTTTTCTTTACCCGTCAATTTGCAACTTTATTTTCCTCTGGTGTTCCTATTGTTCAAGCCTTTGATGCTCTCATTGGACAGATTAAAAATAAAACTTTCAAAAAAGTTCTTATGCAAATGAGATCTGATATAGAAAAGGGTTCTTCCCTTGCAGAGGCTATGAAAAGACATCCTCGTGTATTTAGTTCTCTTTTTGTAAACATGGTTAGAGCAGGTGAAGAAGGTGGTATGCTCGATAAGGTTCTTTTTAGAATGGCTGATTATTTTGAAAAAATGATTAAACTAAGAAGAAAAATTATCGGTGCAATGATTTATCCTTCCATTGTTATTGCAGTTGCTACTTTAGTTATTGCAATTATTATGATATTTGTTATTCCTACTTTTTCAAAACTTTTTGGAGAAATGGGACTACAGTTACCTCTTCCAACAAGGATAACAATTGCAATAAGTAATTTCATGGTAAAAACAGGAATATTTACTCTTCTTGGAATTGTTGGATTTTTTATTTTTATAAAATTATTCAGACGTACTGATCAAGGTAAAAAAATAACAGACAGTATTTTATTAAAGTTTCCTATATTAGGTGTAATTTTACTGAAAGCTTCTCTTTCAAGATTTGCAAGAACTTTAGGAACTTTGCTCGGAAGTGGGGTGCCTATTCTTAACAGTATGGAAATTTCTGCAAGAGCATCGGGAAATAAAGTAATAGAGGATGTAGTTATTCAAATGAGAGATGATATTACAGCAGGAAAATCCTTAACAGAAGTTTTAAAATCAAGACCAGAGCTTTTCCCTCCCGTTTTTATTCAGATGGTGAATGTAGGGGAGGCTACTGGTGCCACTGATGAAATGCTTAATAAGGTATCTGATTTTTATGATGAAGAAGTTGACAATGCTGTTGCAACTCTCATGAATATTCTCGAACCAGCTTTAATTGTATTCCTTGGTGTAACAATTGGATTTATTATAATATCCCTTTATCTACCCATATTCAAACTCGGCGAAGTTGTTGGTAGATAAGATTACAAGCCTCAACAAGTCTCTCGATATCTTTATCTGTATGAGCTGCACTTATAGTTATTCTTATTCTTGGAACTTTTACTGTTGGTGGTCTTATTACAGGTGCATAGATTCCTAAATCGCTGAATATCTTTGATGCTTTTTTTGCTTCATCTATTGTGTCAAAAAGAATTGGAATAATTGGAGTTTGCGTATTCGTTGTTTTTAGATTTATAGTTTTTATAGTTTTTATAACTTTTTCAGTATTTTTCCAAAGTCTGTCATTAATAGTTTTATCTTCCATTATGATCTTTATAGAAGCTATGGCAGAGGCAACAACGCTTGCAGGTAATGCTGTTGAGAAAATAAATCCTCTTGCAGAGTTTATAAACCATTCTATTATGGTTTTTGCTCCACATACAAAGGCACCAAAACAACCTATTGCTTTTGAAAGGGTTCCCATATGTATTACAAAGTCTTCTTTAGGAAGAGCAAAATGTTTCCATGCACCATGTCCACCTCCAAGCACACCAGTTCCATGGGCATCATCAATGTAAAGTAGGGCTTCATAGGTTTTGCAAATTTGATATATTTCAATTAATGGTGCTATATCTCCATCCATGCTGAAAACTGTATCTGTTATAATGAGTTTTTTGCCTTTGCAGGAAGTTTCTTTTATTTTTTTCAGTAAATCATCTATATCAGTATGTCTATAAATAATCTTGCTTGCTTTGCTTAGTTTTATTCCATCAATTATGCTTGCATGATTAAGTTCATCACTAAAGATTACATCTCCTTCATCTGTTATTGCAGGGATTAAAGAAGTATTGGCTGTATAGCCAGAATTAAGAATAATTGAATTTTCCGTATTTTTAAAATCACATAACAGTTTTTCCAATTCTCGATTTAAAATTGTGCCTCCACATAGAAGTCTTGATGCAGAAGCGCCAGAACCAAAAAGTTCAACTGCCTTCTTTGCTGCCTCCTTTATAATAGGATTTTGACTTAATCCAAGATAGTCATTTGATGCAAAGTTTATATATTTTTTACCTTCGACAGTAATATTCATTCCCTCACGATTTTCAATATCTTTGATTGAACGATAGAGAGAGCTTTCTTTCAGTTCAGCAAGTTTTTTTTCAAAAATTTCAAAAATTTTTTCATACATAAAAATAACCCTTGACAAAATTTTCGCCTTAGTATAATATTGGTGGTAAATAGTGGTGAAAAGTGGAGTATGATATCTTTCATAGGAAAATATTACCATAATCTTGATCAAAAGGGAAGAGTTATTTTACCAGTCTCCTTAAGAGAGGTTCTGGTAAATAGATATACTTCTGGTAAACTTTATCTTACAAATGCTCCCTTTGATAGAGCCTTACATCTTTATCCTCTTGAAGAGTGGTTAAAACTTGAAGAAAAAATAAGAGAACTACCAAAGTCTGACGAAGCGGTAATGTACTTTTTAAGAAGAGTCATTGCTTCTGCACTGCCCTGCGAGCTTGATAAGCAGGGAAGAATACTTATTCCTTATGAACACAGACAGGATGCAGGAATTAATTCAGAAGTTGTAATTGTTGGTCAGATTGAAAGAATTGAAATATGGGATAAGATAACATGGGACAGTATTACAGATCCCTCAAAGGTTGATATTAAGAGGATACAAGATGGTCTTGCGAAGTACGGATTGTAAAATGATTCACGTTCCAGTAATGGTAGAGGAAGTTATTAAAATTCTAAATCCTAAGAAGGATGGAATATATGTAGATGCAACATTAGGGTGTGGTGGTCATTCATTAGAAATTCTTAAAAAACTTGGCAGTAAAGGAAGAATAATAGGACTTGACAGAGATGAATTAGCTATTGCCTGTTCAAGAGATATTTTAAATGATACAAGAATTTTAATAAAACAGGCAAAATTTTCTCAGTTAAAGGAGACTTTATCAGAGCTTAATATTGAAGGAATTGACGGAATTGTCTTTGATTTAGGAGTCTCCATGCTTCAACTTAAAGATTTATCAAGAGGATTTAGTTTTCTTTCAGAAGAAAGACTTGATATGAGAATGGATAATTCTGAAAGTCTTACTGCATGGGAAGTTGTAAACAGGTATCCTGAAAAAATGCTAATAAAGATATTTATTGAATATGGTGACGAACCTTTTGCAAGAAGAATTGCCCGTGAAATTGTAAGACAAAGGAGTAAAAAAACAATTAATACCTGTAAGGAATTGGCAAATTTGATAACAAAAATCGTTCCTAAGAAAGATAAGATTCATCCTGCCACAAGGGTTTTTCAGGCAATACGAATTGAAGTAAACAGAGAACTTGAAGAACTCAAAGAAGGATTAAGACAGGCTTTGGAAACTCTGAATCATGGTGGCAGAATTTGTGTAATTTCTTACCATTCAGGTGAAGACAGAGTTGTAAAAAATTTTTTCAGAGAAGAGGAAAAAAATAATACATTCAGGGTTATTACTAAAAAACCTCTTGTACCTTCTCTTGAAGAAATAACTAAAAACCTTTCAGCAAGAAGTGCGAGATTAAGAGGAGGTGAAAAATTATGAATAAAATATGTTTTGGAGGCAAGGGATTTTATTTAATTCGGATTTTATTAATTTTTCTTACAGTTGTTTCAATTTTTGCCATACTTTGGATCAGATCTAATGTTATTACAATTGAATACAGGTTAAGCCAGCTTGAGGAAAAAAAGAAATATCTTATTAGAGAACAAAAGGTCTTGATTGCTGAAAAGTCTTCTCTTACTTCTATTGCAAAAATTGAACAGAGTGGTTTAGCAGAACTTCAATTTCCTGACAGAAATAAAGTTGTATATGTTACAAAGAATATTGAGCCTTCTATTAATAAGGTAAGTTTTAGTCGCAGAGATTAAATATGCATTCAAGATTAAAAATTCTCAAATATTTAATTTTTTTATGTTTTCTTTTAATTATATTTCGTCTTTTTTTAATCATGTTTGTTGAACATGAAGTTTATCTGGAAAAAGCAAAAATTCAACAGGTCAAGAGGGAAGATATAATTCCTAAAAGAGGCAACATATATGATCGAAGGGGAAGAGAACTTGCTATTTCATTAGAAAAGGAGTCTTTGTATATTGATCCTGTAATGATAAAAAATCAGGAAGCGATTAATAATATTCTTAATAATTATCTGAAAGTTAATTATCAACAAATAGTCAATTATTCAAATAATAAAAGATTTGTATGGGTAAAGAGAAAAATGGATGATGAATTAGTTCAAAAAATTAAAAATATGAAACTTGAAGGAGTAGGCTTTGTTGCTGAAAATACAAGATACTATCCTAAAGGAAATATTGCTTCTCATCTAATAGGCTTTGTAAATATTGATGAGGAAGGAGTGGAGGGCTTAGAAAGACTTTATGACAGATATCTTAAGGCACAGAAAAGTTCAAAAATTGTCTTGAGAGATGCTTCAGGTAAAAAACTCTCTGATGGAATTTATCCTGATATAAAAGGTAATGATATTTTTATAACAATTGATGAAGGATTGCAGTATATTGTTGAAAAACATCTTAATGAAGCAATGGCTAAATGGAAAGCTTCTTCAGCAACAGCAATAATGATGGACCCCTTTACAGGAGAAATTCTTGCTTTAGCAAATAGACCGACCTATAATCCAAATGATTTAAAAACAATAAAAAATATGGCTAATGTAAGAAATCGCGCTATAACAGACCTGTATGAGCCAGGCTCCACATTTAAAATAGTGACTGCTTCTGCTGCCTTAGAAGAAGGTATAGTAAAAACTTCTACAAAGATTGATTGTTCATCAGGTTTTATTGAAGTAGGAGGTAAAAAAATTAAGGATGTTCACAAAAATGGAGTTCTTTCTTTTGAGGAAGTTATTCAAAAATCATCGAATGTTGGTACAATAAAAATTGCCCTTATGTTAGGTAAAGAAAAGCTCTATCATTATATAAAAAAGTTTGGTTTTAGTGAAAAAACAGGGATAGACTTACCAGGAGAGGTTGCTGGATATCTAAGACATCCCAATAAATGGTCTGGAACTTCTATTGGGGCAGTTTCTATTGGACAGGAAGTGGGAGTTACCGCATTACAAATTTTAAGAGCCTATTCAGCTATTGCAAATGGGGGTTATCTTGTAAAACCCTTTGTTGTATCAGAGATACGTTCTCCAGATGGAAATATTTTATTCAAGGCTGTTATAAAAAGAGAAAAAGTTTTATCTGAAAATACAGCACTAACGATGAGAGAAATTCTTAAGAAAGTAACTGAGGAAGGTGGTACAGCAAGGACAGCTAAAATTGAAGGAAATAATGTGGCAGGAAAAACGGGTACAGCACAAAAATATGATCCCAAAATTAAAAGATATTCAAAAGATAAATTTGTAAGTTCCTTTGTAGGATTTATTCCTGCTGAATCACCAAAAATTGCTCTGATAGTTGTTATTCATGATCCAGTAGGCGCTCATTATGGAGGAGTTGTTGCAGCACCAGTATTTAAAGCCATATCTGATGAAGCTCTATCTTATCTCAATGTGCCAAGAGACGACGCAAAAGAAAAAGGATTGATTATTACCTTAAACAGTGAAAATAGTAAAAGGGTGGTTGCTGTACGATGATTCTTTCAGAACTTATAAGAGATGATTTTGAGATTTTAGGAAATATTGACATACAAATAAACTCTATTAATTACAATTCAAAAGAAGTAGACAATGGAAGTCTTTTTATTGCTATTTCTGGCCAAAATATTGATGGACATAATTTTATAGAAGAAGCAATAAAGGCAGGAGCTAAGGCTGTAGTATATGAAAAGGGAAGATTTTCTCCTATGCCAAATTCAAATATTACTTGGATTTCTGTTTCCGATTCAAGAGATGCTCTTGCATGGATATCTTCAAGATTTTTTAAAAATCCCTCACAGAAAATGAAAATCATTGGAATAATAGGCACTAATGGCAAGACAACCACATCCTATCTCATAAGGGAAATTCTTCGGGAATATGGTAAAAGAACAGGATTGATTGGAACGATAAAATATTTAATTGATGATGAAGAAAGAAAAGCAATTTATACAACTCCAGAGGCACGGGAGTTTCAACAGCTTCTTTATGAGATGTATAATAGAGGCGTTGAATATGTTATTTCTGAAGTATCTTCTCATGCTCTTGCTCTTAAGAGAGTTGATTATACTGAATTTGATGTAGCAGTTTTTACAAATCTTTCAAGAGATCATCTTGATTTTCATAAAGACATGGAGAATTATTACTTAGCTAAAAAAAGGCTTTTTACAGAGCTTTTAAAAAAAAGTGGTATAGCAATAATAAATATTGATGATGAATATGGCAGAAGACTCTCACAGGAGGTAGACAGAAAAAAATTTTTATATTCCATTGAAAATAAGGAAGCAAACATATATGTGAAAAATTATAAATTAATGTTTAAAGGGACAGAGATTGATTTATTAATTGATGGCGATAAAGATTTTTCAATAAAGTCCTCCCTTTTAGGGATACCAAATATATACAACATCCTTAGCGCGACAGCTGTAGCCTTGACTTTAGATATTCCACTTGAAATTATTAAGTCTGCTTTAATGAAAGCAACTGCTCCAGCTGGAAGATTTGAAAATATTAATCAAGGGCAGGATTTCTTAGTATTTGTTGATTATGCTCACACTCCTGATGCTCTTGAGAGGTTATTACAGAGTGTGAAAAAATTAAAGGCTCAGATTTCAAAGGGTGGTAGAATTATTACAATATTTGGTTGTGGCGGTAATCGTGACAGGGGTAAAAGACCTCAGATGGGTAAAATTGCAACAGAATTAAGTGACTATGTAATTATTACTTCAGATAATCCAAGATGGGAAAAACCACGAGAAATTATAAAAGAAATTGAGGAAGGGATTAATCTGGATAATTATATTGTTGTTCAGGATAGAAAAGATGCTCTTAGGATTGGAATACAAATTTGTAAAAAAGGAGATATTTTAGTTGTTGCAGGTAAAGGACATGAAGATTATCAAGAAATAGAAGGTATTAGGTATCCCTTTAGTGATAAAGAAATACTAATAGAATTCTTAAAGAATAGAGGTTAAATTAATGTTCAATTTGGATGATTTACTTAAGGCAACAAATGGTAAAGTTTTATCAGAGGGAAATACTATTTTTAACTCTGCTTCGATTGATACAAGAACTATAGGTGAAGATGAAATATTTTTTGCATTAAAGGGTTCAAAAAGAGATGGACATGAATTTTTAGATGAAGCTCTTACAAGAGCCTCTGGTGCTGTAGTATCAAAGGAAATAAATATAGATTTTCGCGGAAAAACAGTAATAAAAGTTGAGGATACCCTTGAAGCTTTAAAGTCAGTTGCAAAATATTTAAGAGAGCAATTTAAGGGAAAAGTTATTGCTGTCGTAGGAAGTAATGGAAAGACAACAACAAAGGAGTTACTTTATCATTTTCTTTCAGAAAAATACAAAGTTTTAAAAACAGAGGGAAATTTTAATAATATTATTGGTGTTCCTCTTTGTATAAGTAAAATACAGCATGATACAGAAATAATGGTTCTTGAGCTTGGAACAAATAGAAAGGGAGATATAAGAGAACTTTGTGAGATGGTAAATCCTCATTATGCTTTAATTACAAATATAGGATACGAACATATTGAAGGATTTGGATCCCTTGAGGGTGTAAGAGAGGGAGAACTTGAGGTCCTTCCCTTTGTTCATACTGTTTTTGCAAACGGAGATGATCATTTCCTAATGGAGGGATTAAAATATTTTCGAGGTAAAGTTATAACCTTTGGAATAGGTGAAAATTGTGAATTTAAAGCATCTGATATATATTTTGTGGATGATCACATTGAATTTATCCTTAATACCGATATTGCAAGTTTTCCTATAAGTATATCCTTAGTTGGCTTATATAATGTTTACAATACTGTTGCAGCTGCTACAGTCGCTTTACATTTTGGGGTATCTCAATGTTCAATAAAAAAGATAGCAGAGACATTTGTTCCAGTTAAAATGCGTGGGGAAATCATTAAATTAGGTGATTTTGAAATATATTTTGATGCCTATAATGCCAATCCTTCTTCTATTAAAGTGGCATTACAGGAGCTTTCAAGACGAAAAAAGGGAATACCAGCTGTAGCAGTTTTAGGAGATATGATGGAACTTGGAGAGTTTTCTGAGCATGCCCATGAGCAATTAGGTATTTTGTTAAGGGATTACGGTATAGAGCACTTTGTAGGGGTGGGAAAGTTTATTAAAAATGCATTAAGATATGTCAATGGACAGATTTTTGATACTGCAGAGGAAGCCGGAGAATTTATTAATAGAAATTTTAAAGGACCTCATCTTTTATTAATTAAGGGTTCGCGAGCTATGAAAATGGAAAAAATTCTTGAAATTATAAAGAAAGGTAACTGACAATGTTATACGAATTACTTTACAGTTTTAGTGATCAAATTTCGGTATTTAATGTTTTTAGATATATAACTTTTCGAACCTTACTTGCCATAATTACATCATTTTTTGTTACTTTTTTAATTGCTCCAGCTTGTATCAGATGGTTGAGAAGTCTCAGTTTAACTCAGCACATAAGAGATGATGGACCAAAAAGTCATTTAAAAAAAGAAGGAACTCCTACAATGGGAGGGATTATAATTATTGGCTCTATTGTTGTTTCAGTGCTATTATGGGGCAATTTAAGGAGTCATTATATGTGGATAATGTTTTTGAGTTTTTTGGGATTTGGACTAATAGGATTTATCGATGACTATCTAAAAGTATCAAAGAGAAATTATAAAGGATTGCCTGGTAGATATAAATTAATTGCTCAAATTTTTTTAGCATCAGCAATTACACTTTTTTTATATTTTAATCCAAAGGATCCATATACAACCGTTTTAAGTATCCCATTTTTTAAACAATGGCTTATAGATTTAGGATTATTTTACATTCCTTTCGCAATTTTTGTAATTGTTGGAGCATCAAATGCAGTAAATCTTACTGATGGTATGGATGGATTGGCTACAGGACTTGTTGGAATTGCATCAATTGTTAATGCAGTGCTTCTTTATGTATCAGGACATGCTTTGTTTGCCAAATATCTTTATGTTCTTTATGTACCAGGAACAAGTGAACTTACTGTTTTCTGTGGAGCAATGCTAGGAGCCTGCTTAGGTTTCTTGTGGTATAATGCCTATCCAGCAGAGGTCTTTATGGGAGATGTGGGATCTTTAAGCCTTGGAGGAGCCCTTGGTACTCTTGCAGTCATTACAAAACACGAAATTGTCCTTGCCCTTGTTGGTGGAATTTTTGTAGTTGAGGCTTTATCTGTAATTTTTCAGGTTGGTTATTTTAAACTAACTAGAGGTAAAAGAATCTTCAGAATGGCACCCCTTCACCATCATTTTGAATTGAAAAAATTACCAGAACCAAAAGTTATTGTAAGATTTTGGATAATAGGTATCATTCTTGCCTTATTAAGTCTTTTAACTTTAAAATTGAGGTGATACAATGAAAGTAAAAATGCTTTTTAGAGCTTTTTTATCTGCATTTATGTTTTTTATCTTCTTTAATTTTGCTTTAGCTGAAGAAATTACTGCTCCCAGTGCAGTTGCAGTTGATGCTAAAACAGGAAAGATTTTATACGGGAAAAATCCCCATCTTAAGCTTGCGCCTGCAAGCACGACAAAACTTGTAACTGCAATGGTTGCCTTAGACAATCTTTCACCTGAAAAAAAGATAAAAATTTCTAATATATCTGCAAAAACACAAAGTGTATCACCTAAATTAACTGCTGGAGATATTTATACTGTCAGAGATCTTGTTTATCTTGCACTTATGCGATCAGTAAATAGTGCAACAGTTGCCTTAGCTGAGGCAGTATCAGGAAATGAAAAAGATTTTGTTAAACTCATGAATGATAAAGTAAAAAAAATTGGAGCCAACGATACTCGATTTATTAATTCTTCAGGATTGCCAGGACAGGGACAATATACAACAGCCTATGATTTAACAAAGATAATGGCTCATGCCCTTTCATATCCTCTAATAAAAGAGGCAATCAATACCCGCGTTTATCTTGTAAGGTCAGAAGAAGGTAAGGAACATTTTATTCAGAATACAAATCATCTTTTATGGTCAGAAGACAACATGATAGGAGGTAAAACAGGATATACAAGAACAGCTAAACATTGTTTTGTAAGTGCTTCAAGAATTGGAAACAGGCTTATTTATACAGCTGTTCTTGGAGATGCTAATAGAGATAAACTATGGCAGGATACCCAGCAACTCATAGTTAAGGCAGATACAATTCTTTCAGGTAAAAGTGAACCAATAGTACATTTAACTGAAGAAAAACATATAGTAAAGGCATCATATAAACCTGTTAATAAAGTTCCGGAAAAACAAAAAATAAAATCTAAGAAAACTTCAAATAGCAAAAAATTGAAACAGAAGAAGACAAAAAATGCAACTAATAATACAAAATCTGTCTGATTTTGAAAATAAAAATATTTCTGTTATTGGATTAGGTAAAAGTGGCTTGGCTGTAGTAAAATTACTCTCCTTACTGGGCTCAAAACTAACAGTTAATGATAAAAAGAGCAAGGATGAAATTTTAAAAGATTTAAATGAACTTTCTAATAAAGTAGAAAAAGTAATAGATGGTGGGCATCCATCAGAAGCCTTAGAAGGTGCTGAATTAGTTGTTGTAAGCCCTGGAGTTCCTTTAAGTACTCCATCTATAGTATCAGCAGTTTACAAAGGTATTCCTGTAATTGGGGAGATAGAACTTAGTTGGAATATACTTAATTTAATAAAAAGAGAAATTCAGATAATTGGAATAACAGGATCAAATGGTAAATCAACTACTTCTACTTTAACATACGAATTTTTAAAACAGGATGGCAAAAAGGTTTCTCTTGCAGGGAATATAGGTTTTCCTATGGCAGAGGTGGTTTATCAATTGTTAAATAATAATATCGATTTGGATTACCTTGTGCTTGAACTTTCAAGTTTTCAACTTGAAGGTATAAAAAATTTCAAAGCCCAATATGCTGCAATTTTAAATATAACACCAGATCATATGGATAGATATTCAAGCATGAAGGAGTATATTGAAGCAAAAGCTAAGATTTTTAAAAATCATGATGGGCAGGATTATCTTATTCTTAATATGGATGATAAAAATACAATATCTTCAATAGAACTTTTAAGGGATGTTTATTTAAAAAGAGGTAAACTTCCAAATATATTGTATTTCAGCAGATTACAGAGAGTCTATGGTGCTTTTTTAGAAAACAACGCAATAAGATTTAATGCAAGAGAAGAGCTTCCTGTTTCTGTTATAAAAGAAATGGAAGATACTGTCTTACCAATAGATACATTCAAAATTAGAGGAGTTCATAATATTGAAAACATAATGGCATCTTCTCTTTTAGCCCTTTGTGCTGGATGTAAAGGAGAAAGCATTAAAGAAGTTGTAAAGGAATTTCCGGGATTACCGCATAGAATGGAAATAGTAAGACAGATAGATGGAGTTACATATATAAACGATTCTAAGGGAACAAATGTAGATGCAGTTAAAAAATCTCTTGAAAGTTTTACAGGAGGAGTTATTTTAATTGCTGGTGGAAGGGATAAAGATGGAGATTTTACAGTTTTGAGAGAGATTGTTTCAAAGAAAGTTAAAGCTTTAATACTCATTGGTGAGGCAAGTCAGAAAATAGCAGATGTTTTAGGTGATTTAGTACCAACGTACTTTGAAAAGGATATGAAATCTGCTGTTGTGAAAGCAAAGATGGAGGCTAAAAGGGGAGACATAGTTTTACTTTCTCCAGGTTGTGCAAGTTTTGACATGTTTAGAAATTTTGAACATCGTGGAGATGTATTTAAAGAGATTTTGAATTCCCTATGAATAGAGGCTCAATTGATAAGACAATTTTATTTACAGTTATTTTTCTTATAATTATAGGTCTTATTTCTGTCTATAGTTCAACTTCTGTTTTAGCTTCGGTGAAAGCAAAATATGCAGAAAAAGGAGGAATGATTTATTTTCAGAAACAGTTATTTACCCTTTTTATAGGATTTTCTTTAATGTTTATATTTATTTTTATTTCTCCTTCAAATTTAAAAAAGATTGTCTTTCCTTTGTTGATTCTCTCTTTTGTTATGTTAATTCTTGTTTTTTCTCCATTAGGAGTAAGCGCTGGAGGAGCAAGAAGATGGCTCAAACTTTGGCCAAGTGCTTTTCAACCCTCTGAGCTTGTAAAATTTGCAATGGTGCTTTTTCTTGCCTGGTATATAAGTCGCCCTGATTATAATAAAGATAGCATTAAAAATTTTTTAATACCAATTGGAGTAATGGGAATATTTCAACTAATTTTTCTCAAACAGCCAGATTTTGGAGCAGCCTTGACCCTTGGAATAATTACCTTTACTATGCTTTTTCTTGCAGGAGCTAATTTGAGATATATGTTGATAATATTTTTAATGGCTATTCCTGTAATTTTTTATCTTGCTAAAGAACCTTATCGATGGCGCAGAATAACTTCATTTCTTGATCCCTGGGCAGACCCTCAGGGAAGCGGATTTCAGCTTGTTCAATCATTGATAGCTCTTGGAAGTGGAGGTCTTACAGGTCAGGGATTGGGAGTGGGGAAACAAAAACTTGCTTTTTTACCAGAGATACATACTGATTTTATTTTTGCTCATATTGGTGAAGAACTCGGCTTTTTAGGTGCCTTTGCTGTTATTTTTCTTTTCTTTTTGTTATGTATTAGAGGTTTAAGTATCGCTTTAAAACAGACGGAATCATTTAATTATTTTCTTGCCTGCGGAATTGCTATTATGATTTCATTTCAAGCTTTAATAAATTTTGCAGTTGTAACTGGATTGGCACCCACCAAGGGATTGCCATTACCATTTATAAGTTACGGAGGTTCATCTTTGGTGGTTAATCTTATGGCAGCAGGGATTTTGTTAAATCTTTCACGATTTTCTTCAGAGGCTGAATATTCCAAAATTTTTATTCGACCAAGTTCAAAGACAAGAAAATATAGATATTATTATAAAGTAAGAAGGCTGTCATGAAAGTAATTATAGCAGGTGGTGGAACAGGTGGACATCTTTTCCCAGGGATAGCCCTTGCCTCTGCTATTATAGAAAAATATCCCGATGCCAAAATTACATTTATTGGAACTGAAAGAGGTTTGGAGGCAAAGATAATACCGAAAACAGGTTACGAACTTAAACTAATCTCTGTAAGAGGTTTTGTTGGTAAATCTATCAATGATAAAATAAAATCAATATTTAGCCTTGTTAAATCCTTTAATGAATGTAAAAAGATAATAAAGTCTTACTCACCTCAAATTGTATTTGGAGTTGGAGGATATGCCTCTTTTCCTCTTGTTTTAATTGCATCATTAAAAAAAATACCTACGGTAATACTTGAACAAAATACTGTTCCAGGTTTAGCTAATAAAATTCTTGGTAATTTCGTATCAGCCATTGCTATAACATATCCTGAAACAATAGAACATTTTCCTAAGGAAAAAGTTTATCTTACAGGGACTCCTATAAGAAAGGAGATTTTATTTGGAGACAGAAAAAAAGCAGATAAAATTTTTAATCTTAATGAGGATAGAAAGACCTTGTTAGTTTTTGGAGGGAGCCTTGGAGCAAGAAAAATAAATAAAGCTATGGTAGATGGACTTTCATACTTAATTCCTTTCAGGGATAAAATTCAGATAATTCATCAGACAGGAGATGGAGATTACAATTGGGTTGCCAGAGAATATGAAAAACTGTCATTTAAAGCAACAGTTTTACCCTTCATTTATGAAATGGCAGAAGCTTACTCTGTGGCTGATCTTATAGTTTGTAGAGCAGGAGCATCCACAGTGGCAGAAATTACAGCTTTAGGGAAGGCATCCATTCTAATTCCCTATCCCTATGCAGCATATAATCATCAAGAAACTAATGCAAGAAGGTTACTTAGCAGAGGTGCCTGTGAGTTTATTCTTGATAGAGAAATTAATGGTGAGATTTTAGCGAAAAAAATAATTAAAATTTTAGATGATAGCAAAATTAGAAAGGAGATGGAAATGGCATCTCTTGCTTTTGGAAATGCAAAGGCAGGAGAAAAAATAATAGAGATAGCAGAGAGTCTGATAAGGAGGAGGAATGCATCATTATAAGAGAATTCATTTTATTGGCATAGGTGGGATTGGGATGAGTGGTATTGCAGAGGTTTTACACAACATGGGTTATACAGTAACAGGCTCAGACATAAGAGAGTCTGATACTGTGAAAAGGCTTAAGAGTTTAGGAATAAAAGTATTTATAGGACATAGTCAAAAAAATATTAATAATACTGATGTAGTAGTATTTTCTTCTGCTGTAAAGTCTGATAATCCTGAAATTATTAAAGCAAAGTCCATAGGTATTCCTGTCATTCCACGAGCTGAAATGCTTGCTGAACTTTGTAGACTTAAATATTCAGTTTTAGTTGCCGGTGCTCATGGTAAAACTACAACAACTTCTTTGATTGCAGAAGTTTTAAATCATGCTGGTTTTGATCCAACTGTTGTAGTTGGTGGAAAGCTTAAATCTATTGGAAGTAATGCAAGATTAGGACAAAGTGAGTTTCTTGTGGCAGAGGCAGATGAAAGTGATGGTAGTTTCCTTAAACTAAATCCTGCTTTATCAGTTATAACAAACATTGATAAAGAACATCTTGACTATTTCAAAAATTTAAGAAGAATTAAAAAAGCCTTTTTGGAGTTTGCCAATAAAGTTCCCTTTTACGGAGTATCAATTCTTTGTAAAGAATGTAAACATATAAGGAGTTTGATACCTAATTTAAAGAGAAGATACATTCTTTATGGTTTCAATGATAATGCTGATTTTTACAGTAGAAATATTGAGTATAAAGATCAAAAAACTTATTTTGAAGCTTTCTACAGGGGTAAATCATTGGGAATTTTTAAACTTCCTATCCCAGGAAGGCATAATGTTTTAAATGCTTTAGCAACTATAGCTGTGTCAGTGGAACTTTCTGTTCCTCTTGACAAAGTAAAATCCGCCTTTGAGAACTTTATAGGTATAGGAAGAAGATTTGAATTTAAAGGCGAAAGAAGGGGAGTAAAATTTTATGATGATTATGGTCACCATCCTACAGAAATTAAAGCAGTGATTAAAACTGCATTATTGTTAAAACCAGAACGTCTATGTGTAATTTTTCAACCTCACAGATATACTCGTACCAGAGACCTTATGGAACAATTTGTCTCTGCCTTTAGGACGACATTAAGGAAAAAAGATATTTTATTTCTTATGGATATATACCCTGCCAGTGAATTTCCTATTAAAGGAGTAAATGGAGAGGTTTTATATAAAAGATTGAGAGCTTCAGGAGTCAATGTCATATTTAATCCTGATAAAGAAAAAATTAAAGAAGACCTTTTAAAAGAAATAAAAAAAGGTGATATTGTCTTTACAATTGGAGCAGGTGATGTTTATAAGATTGGAGAGGCGGTTAGGGATTTATGCATTTAATGGAAACCTTTTTTAAAGAAAAGAATATTACTTATAAAAAGAATGAATCTCTGGTTAATTATACAACTTTGCAAATTGGTGGAAATGCTTCATTTATAGTTTTCCCAGAGGATGAACAGATATTGAAATTGCTTGAAGTAGTAAAGAATGAAGGATATCCCTTTTATATTATTGGTGGTGGAAGCAATTTACTTATTAGTGACAAAGGTTTCAAAGGAGTAATAATAAATACGAAAAAAATAAATAAACTTTATCTTGACGGATTTACTCTAACCGTTTCAGCAGGAGCAATGCTTGGAAGAGTGGTTAATTTTTTGGCAAAAAGGGGGCTATCAGGAATGGAAGGACTTATTGGTATTCCAGGAACAATCGGAGGTGCAATAAAAGGCAATGCAGGATCCTTTGGATACGAGATTAAAGACTGTTTTATAGAGTGTGAAATTATTAATGCTCAATTAAAGACAAGCATATTGAAAAAAAATCAAATTAATTTTCAGTATCGGAGTTCAGGATTGCCAGATGATGTAATAATAGGTCGAGCAAAATTTTATTTAAAAGAAAGCAATGGATCAATTTTTAACAAAATGATAGATTTTTTAAAAAAGAAACAGTTAACACAGCCCCTTCGTGCTCCCTCTGCAGGTTGTGTCTTTAAAAATCCACCAGGTTTTTCAGCAGGAGAATTGATTGATAGGGCAGGACTTAAAGGGTTTAGGGTTGGGAATATAATGGTAAGTCCGATTCATGCAAACTATTTTATTAATTTAGGGAATGGAAAAGCTTCTGATTTTTTGAAACTAATGGAAGTTGTTAAAGATAGGGTTTTCAAATGTTTTGGAATTAAATTACAACCTGAAATAAAAATTTTGGGGGATAAACCATGAAAGTTGGTGTAATAGCGGGAGGCATATCTTCAGAAAGGGATGTCTCTTTGAGAAGTGGGCAAGCTGTGTTTAATGCATTAAAGGAGCTTGGATATAATGTGGTCTTTATAGATGCCAATATTGACATCTGCGAAAAAATAAAAAAGGAAAAAATTGATATTGCCTTTTTAGTACTACATGGTGGCTGGGGAGAAAATGGAGCTGTCCAGGGAATGCTTGAAGTTATGGGAATTCCATACACAGGTAGTGGAGTTTTAGCATCGGCATTAGCGATGGATAAGGAGGCAACAAAGAAAATTTTTCTTTATCATAATATACCAGTTCCTCCCTTTAAAGTTATTAATATAGAAGAATATAAGAAATTAAATATAAAAGAGATATTTCTACCCTGTGTTGTTAAACCTTCTCAAGAAGGTTCATCTGTTGGCGTGAATATTGTTAAAAAAGAAGAAGATTTGAAATCTGCCCTTGATAAAGCATTTAAATACGGAGATAGAGTGATTGTAGAAAAATTCATAGAAGGTAAAGAGATTCATATCGGTGTTCTTGGAAATAAAGCTCTTGGTGGAGTGGAGGTAAGACCAAAACAGGGATTTTACAGTTACGAAGCGAAATACACTAAAGGTTTAACTGATTACATACTTCCCCCAGAAATTGATAAATATCTTTATGAAAAACTAATGGATTTAGGGTTAAAGGCTCATAAGGCATTGGGATGTAAGGGAGGAACAAGAGTTGATATGCTTATAGATAAAGAAGGCAATCCCTATGTGCTTGAAATAAACACTATTCCAGGAATGACAGAGACTTCCCTTTTACCGAAAATAGCTACTCTTTCTGGCTATGATTTTAAGTCTTTGGTAAAAGAAATTTTAGAACTTGCAATAAAAGAAAATGAGAAATAAAAAAATAATCTTTATTGTTACTGGTTTTCTTTTTTCAGCGTTCTTTGTGTTTTTACTTTATAAATTTTTTACAGTAAAGCAAATAGTTATTATTGGTAATAAGCATTTACCAGACAGTCAAATAAGGTCAATTTTAGGTATAAAAGAAGGAAATTCAATCTTATATCCCTCTTCAAAAAATATTTATGATAGATTGAAAAAATCACCATGGATTAAAGAGGCAAAAATAAGAAAGGATTTAAATGGAAAGCTTACGATTTTTATTCAAGAGTCAACTCCAACTGCAATTTTGCAACACACCAGCAAGTATTACCTGGTTAGTAATGATGGAGAAGTACTTGAAGATTTTACTGATAAAATTAAAGAGTCAAAAATATTTCTCCCTGTTATAAAAGAATTAGACCCCTTTAAAGATAAAAAAACACTTATAGATGCTTTAAATTTAATAATTTTTGTTAAAACCAAAAATTATGTAAATCCAGAGGATGAAATAATCATTACGGGTTCAACATCAGAAAATTTAACTTTAAATATAAATGGTTTTCCTATAATTGTTGGAACAGGTGATTATGAGAGAAAATTTTCAAAGTATATGATTGTTGTTACCGAATCTCAAAAGCGTGGTCTGTCTTTAGAATATGTAGATTTAAGATTTCCTGATAAGGTGATTGTAAAACCAAGACAGTGATATTGATAAAGGAGTTCGATGAATGAGTCTTTTTAATGTGATTGACATAGGTAGCACAAAAATATCTATAGCAACAGGCATTTTAAATGATGACAAATTTTTAATACAGTTTTTAAAGAGTTACAACTCTGCGGGATTAAAAAAGGGTAGAGTAATAGATATGGAAGGGTTAAGTTCTTCAATAAAGAGAGCTCTTGAAGATGCAGAGATTCAGCAAAACATTAAAATAAAAAAAGCCTCTGTGTGCTATTCTGGATTGGATGTAAGGGGTATATACAGTAATGGTGCTGTAAGGATAAGAAAAAGAGAGATATCAGAGGAAGATGTAAATTTTGCAATAGAATCAGCTACTGCGATGTCTTTGCCTGCAGATCAGGAGGTAATTCATGTATTACCTGTAGAATTCATTGTTGATGGCAATAATGGTATAAAAGATCCTGTAGGTATGAAAGGATTAAAGCTTGAGTCAAAGGTTTATACTATTACAGCCTCTTGCAATCAAATACAAAATATTATTACTTGTTGCAGTAGAGCAGGAGTTGAGGTTGAAGATGTAATTCTTCAAGGAATAGCTTCCTCTGAAGCTGTTTTAAGCACCCATGACAAAGAGATTGGTACAATGGTTATTGACATAGGAGGAGGCACAATTGATTTAGCAGTATTTTATGAGGGTAGTATAAGATATATTGCCACTTACGGAATTGGCGGAAATCATATTACCAATGATTTATCAATAGGACTTAAAATCTCCTATGCTGAAGCAGAGAGAATAAAAAAGCAATTTGGGGTACTTTTACCTAATATTAATTTAATTTCATCAGACAATCTTGCCAAAAGGGATTACCAGTCTAATAATCAAAAGTTGATTGAAAATATATCAGAAATAGAGATAGTTGGTTTAGACAGACAACCTATAAAAATTCCAATGTCAATAATAAAAGAAATTATTTATGCAAGGTCTGAAGAAATACTTGAGATTATAAAAAAAGAAATTTTGTCTCTTCCCAATGATATTTCCCTTTCTTCAATTATTTTTACAGGTGGAACATCTTTGATGTCAGGATTTATTTCTTTGGCTGAAGCTTATCTGTCAATTCCGTGTAGAGTTGGTAAACCAGATACGGGAATTAGTTCATTATGTTTGGAAATGGGATTGAACGATAGCTATATTTATGAAAACGATAACTTTTTAACAGTAAACACTCCAGAGTTTTCATCTGCCATAGGTGCATTGATTTACAAAATAAAAACAGGATTGTATGATAATCATGTTGTAGGTTTTAGTAAATTCGTAGATAAGATTAAGGCATTAATAAGGAATTTAATAAAAATTTAAAGGGAGGTTTTGAAAAATGTTTGAAATTGAGGAGTCTGAAAGACCTATTGCAAAAATTAAGGTTATGGGTGTAGGTGGAGCTGGTACAAATGCAGTCAATACAATGATTTCAGCTGGTGTATATGGAGTTGAATTTATTGCGGTAAATACCGATATACAACATCTTGAAATTTCATTAGCAACTGTAAAGGTTCAGATTGGCAAGGAGCTTACAAAAGGACTCGGTGCAGGTTCAGACCCTGAGCTTGGTAAAAAGGCAGCATTAGAAGATAAAGATACTTTAATTTCATGTATAGAGGGGTCGGATTTAATATTTATTACTGCTGGTATGGGAGGAGGAACAGGAACAGGTGCTGCTCCTGTTATAGCATCTTTAGCAAGACAGTTGGGAATTTTAACTGTGGCTGTTGTAACCAAGCCTTTTTATTTTGAAGGTAAAAAAAGACTTCATAATGCAGTTGTTGGAATTAAAGAGTTGAAAAAGTATGTTGACACAATAATAATTATTCCTAATGATAAAATTCATCTTGTTGTTGAAAAGGGAACCCCCTTGGTGAAGTCCTTTGCAATAGCCAATGATATTTTAAGACAAGCAATTCAAGGTATTTCTGACCTTATTTTAAGTCCAGGATTTATAAATAGAGATTTTGCGGATGTTAAAACAATAATTGAAAATTCAGGCAAAGCAGTAATCGGACTTGGAACTTGCTTGAAAGGAGAGAGTGCTAAAGAAGCAGCATTGAAAGCAATAAGAAACCCTCTTTTGGAGGAAACATCAATAGAAGGTGCAAGAAGAATTCTCATAAATATTACAGGAGGATTTGATCTTACTCTGGATGAAGTCCAGGAAATTGCATCTACAATTTATGATGTTGCCCATGAAGAGGCTAATATAATATTTGGAACAGTTGTTAAACCAGAGATAGAAAATGAAATATATGTTACAGTTATAGCAACAGGTTTTGAGGATAAACCTGAAGAAATTGAGATATCAACTGCAGAAAAATGGATGCCCAAAAATTCCAATGTCTCTCTGAAAGAGACAAAAAGAATTATTTCAAAAAATATTGGTTCTTTATCCTCTCTTATGAAAAAACCAGATGTGCCTTCTTTATTCCAAACTGAAGACCAACAAAAGAAGTATTCACAGGAGACAATTGATGAAATTAATAAGACTCCATCAGAAATGATCGAAGAAGAAGCTACAGATAAAATTGAGACGCAACAGGAAATCAAAAATGATGAACTTTCAGATTCCCAAATCAAAGTAAAAGTATTAAAGGAACCTTTTAAGGAGATTCCTGATGAGATCGAAGATGAGACAGATATTCCTGCCTATCTTAGGAAAAAATACAGAATAATTGATGAGAAAAATATTTGATAAAATTAATTCCATTATTAAGCAAGAAAGGGGAACAATAAAAAAAGAGCACGGTGGAAAAATAAGAATATGTCTAATTTATCCAGATATTTATCAGGTAGGAATAGGTAATTTAGGTTTTCAAACAGTTTATAGACTTTTGAATAAAAGAAAAGATGTTGTTTGTGAAAGAGCTTTTCTTCCTTCTAATGAAGAAATAAGGGATTATGATAATTATCATCTTATTTCCTATGAAACAAAGACCCCTCTTTATGAGTTTGATATATTAGCCTTTAGTCTTTGTTTTGAAAATGATTATCCTAATATCATAAAGATTCTTGAATTAGCAAAAATACCCTTCCTTAATTCTGAAAGGGAATATCATCATTCTATAGTTGTTGCTGGTGGTGTTTTATGTTTTTCTAATCCAGAACCAGTAGCTGAAATATTTGACATAATATTTGTAGGAGAGGCAGAAGGATTAATTGACAACTTCATAGAGCTTTATAAAAGTGTTAAAGAGTATTCCTATGAAGAAGATTTCAAAAACAACTTAAAAAGAGAAAGTATAAAATTCAAAGGATTTTATATCCCTTCGGCATACAAAGAGGTCTACAAAAATGGGAAAACTCAAGGAAGAGAAATTCTATGGGAAGATGCACCATTGAAAATAAAAAGAGTTTATCAAAGAGATTTTTCAGAAGGATTTAGTTATTCCCAGATTACAACTTCTGAATCTGTATTTTCTGAAATGTTTCTTCTTGAAACAATGAGAGGATGCCCTTTTAGCTGTAGATTCTGTCTTGTTGGACATGTTTATAAACCTGTAAGAAGAGCATCCTTTGATAAACTAATTGAAAAAATTGACGAAATCAAAAAAGAAGGACACTCTTTAGTAGGAATTATTGCTCCATCTCTTACAGCTTATAAAGAACTAACAGAATTATTTAAAATTTCCGATATTGAATTATCCTGTACTTCCTTAAGGGCGGATCGGTTCACAATGGAAATTTTGAATACTTTGGCAAATCGTAAAACCCTCACATTAGCTCCTGAAGCAGGTTCAGAAAGACTGCGGCAGATTATCAAAAAAGGTATCTCTGAGAGTGATATACTAAGCATTTGCCAGAAACTTTCAGAAACCAAACTTGAAAATTTAAAATTATACTTTATGATTGGATTACCCTTTGAAAAGGATGAAGATATAGACGAGATAGTAAATCTAATAAAAAAAATAAGAAATATTTTTCCAAGAAAACTGACTGCAAGTGTGAGTGTTTTTGTTCCAAAACCCTTTACTCCTTTTCAATGGCATAGAATGGAAAACTACGAAAATTTGAAAGAAAAATTAAAAAAGCTCACAAAAGATACTAATAAAATAAAGGGATTTAAGCTGGTTCATGAAGTGCCTAAATATTCATACATGCAGGGATATTTTTCAAGGGGTAACAGAAAGGTATTAAAGAATATAGAAAGAATTTCAAAGGGTGAAAATTTTAGCAAAATCTTTGAAGAAGTAAAGGATTATATATATGAAGTAAAATCTTTTGATGACTATTTGCCATGGGATTTTATTGAACATGAAGGTTTAACCAAAGAATACCTATGGCAAGAGTACAATAAAGCTAAAAAGGAAGCAGGGGGTTGATGGAAAATGAAATTTTCGATATTCAATAAAATCATAGCGACTGTTTTTTTTATTGGTTACTGTACTTTTGCACCTGGCACTGTGGCTTCAGCATTTGCAATGGTTATATTGTTGATTTTTACTCCATCAGATAGTGTTATTTTATTTATAATAATTACTTCGTTGATTCTTGGAACAGTGACATCAGAAAAGGTGGCAAAGGAGTCTAATAGTAAAGACCCTTCTTATGTTGTAATAGATGAGTTTGCAGGATATCTTGTAGCAGTTGTTTTTCTTCCAATGAATTGGCAGATTCTGGTTGCAGGATTTGTACTTTTCAGGTTTTTTGATATTCTTAAGCCTCCACCTATAAGGCAGGCTGAAAAAATAGGCGGTGGATTAGGAATTATGCTTGATGATTTTTTAGCTGGAATTTTCAGTAATCTTTTAATAAGAGTTTTTCTTTTGTTATGATATCCTATGCGTCTTTTTATAGCAATAGAAATTCCAGAGGAAATAAGAGAATTTCTCTCAGAATTAACAAGTTTTAAATCCCCTATTGAAGGTGTTAATTTTGTTCAAAAAGAAAACTTTCATATTACCTTGAAATTTCTCGGTGAGGTTAAAGAGAGTCTAATTCCTGAAATAACTAATAAACTGAATAAAATAGCAAGCGAATTTTCTGATTTTACACTGAATATAACTCATCCCGGCGTTTTCCCTGATAAATATAAGCCAAGAGTTATCTGGATTGGCACAGAAAATACAGATATTATTAAGACAATGGCAAAAAAGATTGATGAGGAGCTTTCTCAATTTGGTTTTCAAAGAGAAGAAAGAGATTTTAAGTCCCATATAACACTTGCAAGAGTGAAAAATCTAAAGAATGGGAAGTATGTTTTTGAGAAGGTTTTAAAAAATTTTTCTGAGAAATCTCCGAAATTTTCTTTTCATATAAAAGAGTTTGTTTTAATGAAAAGCACACTTACTTCAAAAGGCTCAGTTTATGATGTTTTACAGAGGTTTTCTTTGGTCAAATAGATAAATGGTATAATAAAAAAAGCTTGAGAGGTGATTTATGAATAAGGAAAAATTAAAGGCTTTGGAAATAGCCATATCCCAGATTGAAAAAAATTTCGGAAAGGGCGCAATAATGCGTCTTGGAACTAAAGCTCAGGCAGAAGGAATAAGCGTAATTCCTACAGGTTCAATATCTCTTGATATAGCAACAGGTGTTGGTGGATATCCAAGAGGAAGGGTTATAGAGATTTTCGGTCCCGAATCCTCTGGTAAAACAACTCTCGCACTTCATGCAATTGCAGAGGCTCAAAGGCTTGGTGGAGTTGCTGCCTTTATAGATGCTGAGCATGCCCTTGATGTTAATTATGCTTCAAAGCTTGGTGTTGATATTGAAAATTTACTTATAAGTCAACCTGACACAGGAGAACAAGCATTGGAAGTAACAGAAACCCTTGTCCGTAGCGGAGCTGTTGATATTATTGTTATTGATTCAGTTGCTGCTTTGGTACCAAAGGCAGAAATTGAAGGTGAAATGGGTGAAAGTCTTCCAGGGCTTCAGGCAAGGCTAATGAGTCAAGCTTTAAGAAAGCTTACAGCAGCAATATCAAAGTCTCAGACAGTTGTTATTTTTATAAATCAGTTAAGGCAGAAAATCGGAGTTATGTTTGGAAATCCGGAGACAACACCAGGAGGTACAGCACTAAAATTTTATGCCTCAATGAGACTTGACATAAGAAAAACAGACACCTTAAAGGAAGGGCAGGATACAACAGGTGGAAGAGTTAGGGTTAAAATTGTAAAAAACAAAGTTGCTCCACCATTTAAACAGGCTGAGTTTGATATTTATTTCAATGAGGGAATATCAAAGACAGGAGAACTTCTTGACCTCGCAGTAGAAAAGGGAATTATTGAGAAATCAGGTGCATGGTACAATTACAACGGAACAAGATTTGCTCAAGGAAGGGAAAATGCTAAGGAGTATTTAAAGAGTCATCCTGAAATTTTCAATGAAATTTATAAAAAAGTTATTGATGCTTATGGATTAAAACAACCAAAGGTTATGGAAGGTGAAAACAAAGCAGAATGAAGCACTGAAATATGCATTGAGGCTAATAGCTAAAAGTGATAAAACAGAGGCTGAATTAATAGATAAACTTAACAGAAAAGGATTTTCTGCAAGAGAAATCGATGAAACAGTTGTTTATCTTAGGCAGAAGGGATTTTTAGATGATACTAAATTCATTGAAAAAGCAGAAAAAATTGCACAGGATAGATTTCTTGGGAATATGGGGATAAAAAACTATCTTGCAAGAAAAGGCATTGATAAAGAATTGCTTGCAAATGTTCCAGAAGTCGATGAATTTTCAATAGCTCAAAAACTTATCCAGAGAAAATTTCATTTAATAAAAAATAATTCTCCAGACAAAAGAAAATTAAAGATAGCGGGATTTCTTCTCAGAAGAGGATTTTCATGGGATACTGTAAATAAATGCTTAAAGGAGGTTTTAAAATGAGAGTTTTAATTGCTTTATTTACTGCATTGTTTATTTTTGGATGTGCCTCTCAGGGTGTTAGATACACCTATGATGAAATTAAAAACTATCCACCAGATATTCAGGAAAGAATTGCAAAGGGAGAAATTGCACTTGGTATGACAAAGGAGCAGGTAAGGTTTGCCTGGGGTAATCCTTCTTCAACAAGGATTCTTACTCCTGAAAAAGGAAAACAGAGAGAGGAATGGGTTTATTCCTCATCTTTGGGGCTTTTGAAGTCAAGGCTTATTTTTGTTGATGGCAAACTAACATACATAATAAGCAATGAACAGAGAATTGTTGGTGAGGAATAATTAATGCAGAGTTCTGAAATAAGGAATCTCTTTCTTGAATACTTTATCTCAAAGGGACACGAACTTGTAAAAAGTTCTCCTCTAATTCCTAAGGATGACCCGTCTTTATTATTTACAAATGCTGGAATGGTTCAGTTTAAAAGGGTTTTTCTCGGTGAAGAGCAAAGACCTTACAGCAGAGCCACAACCTGCCAGAAATGCATGCGTGCAGGTGGGAAACACAGTGACCTTGAAAATGTTGGTTTTACTGCACGGCATCACACATTTTTTGAAATGCTTGGAAACTTTTCTTTTGGCGATTACTTTAAGAAAGAGGCAATCTTTTTTGCATGGGAGCTATTAACAGAGTATTTTAAACTTCCAAAGGAAAAACTATGGGTTTCAATATATAAGGATGATGATGAAGCTGCTCATATCTGGGAAAAAGAAGTTGGAGTTCCGACAGAAAGAATAGTTCGTCTTGGTGAAAAGGACAACTTCTGGCAGATGGGTGATACAGGTCCCTGTGGACCCTGTTCGGAAATAATAATTGATCAGGGAGAGGATTTTGGATGCGGTAAACCAGACTGCTCTGTTGGTTGTGACTGTGACAGATTTCTGGAACTGTGGAATCTTGTCTTTATGCAGTACAACAGAGATGAAGAAGGCAAATTAACTCCCCTTCCAAAGCCAAGTATTGATACAGGAATGGGGCTTGAGAGAATTACAGCAGTGCTTCAGGGAAAAAAAACAAATTTTGATACAGACCTTTTTGATCCAATAATTTCCCAAATTTGCTCTGTTTTAAATGTAAGCTACGGTAAAGAAAGAAAAACCGATATTGCAATCAAAGTTATTGCAGACCATATTAGAGCATCTACATTTTTAGTGGCTGAAGGACTAATTCCATCTAATGAAGGAAGAGGCTATGTTTTAAGAAGAATTATAAGAAGAGCCTGCAGATACATTAAGCTCCTTCAGCATGACAGTGTTGCTTTTTATAGATTTGTTGAACCAGTTGTTTCAACTCTTGGAACAGTTTATCCTGAGATTGTCTCTGAAAGAAAACGAATTGAAAAGGTTATAAAAATAGAAGAAGAGAGATTTTTAAAAAGCCTTGAGAGGGCACAGCAGATTTTTGATGAAATTCTTGAAAATCTTAGAAAAACCGGCTCAAATATAATTCCCGGAGAGGAGATTTTCAGGCTTTATGATACCTTTGGTTTGCCCTTTGATTTAATAAAGGAAATGGTTCAAGAATTAGATTTAGAGATTGATGAAATAGGTTTTCATCGGGAATTAAATAAACAAAGGGAGCGTGCCAAGGCAGCTGCAAAAGCTCAGGAATTAGGAATTGGTGAGGCATATAAGGATTTGAGGCTTAAAGCTGAGGGCTTAAGATTCGTAGGTTATACTGATTATGAAGTAGAGACAAAAATATATGCTATTGTCAAAAATGGTGAAATTGTAAAAACACTTGATTCTGGTGAAGAAGGAGAAGTATTTCTTTATGAAACTCCCTTTTATGCAGAGTCAGGTGGTCAGGTTGGTGATACAGGAGTAATAATTTCTAATACTTGTAAGGCTCATGTTTTTGATACAAAAAAAATAGCAGGACTTCACTGCCATAAAGTCAGGGTAATTGAAGGTAGGTTAAAAGAAGGTGACAGAGTTTTTGCAAAGATTGATATAGAAAGAAGAAAGGCAATTGCAAGGAATCATACCGCTACCCATCTTCTTCATAGTGCCTTAAAAGCTGTAGTTGGTGAACATGTAAAACAGGCAGGAAGTCTTGTTGAACCAGAAAGACTTCGCTTTGATTTTACTCATTTTGAGGCAGTGACTGATGAGGAATTAAGAGAAATTGAAAGAATTGTTAATGAAAAAATACTTGAAAATCTTCCTGTCAAAACAGAGATAAAATCCCTTGATGAAGCTTTAAATGAGGGAGTTATAGCCCTTTTTGAGGATAAATATGAAGAAACAGTAAGAGTTGTTAAAATTCTTGGATTTAGCAAAGAGCTATGCGGTGGCACTCACTGTAGCCAGACAGGTGAAATAGGAAGTTTTTATATTATTTCTGAAGGTTCTGTTGCATCAGGAATTAGAAGGATTGAAGCTGTAACTGGTTTTCAAGCCTATGAATATGCAAATTCCTATAGAGAACAAATAAAAAATATATCGCAAGTTCTTAAATCAGCTGAGCCGGTAAAAGCAGTAGAAAGACTTATTAATGATTTAAAAGCAAAGGGGCAAGAAATTGAAATCCTTAAGGAAAAACTTATTATTCAAAACATTGATGAATTTATAAAACAGGCAAAAGATACAAAAGGTGTTAAGGCATTAGCATTAAAATTTGAAGGGTTTGACACAAAAGCTTTAAGAACTCTTTCAGATAAATTAAAAGAAAAGCTTCATCCATCCGTTATTTTACTTGCCTCTAAAACAGATGGACAAGGCATTTTGATTCTCTCAGTCACAAAAGATGCAACAGACAGGTATGATGCTGGAAAACTTTTGAAGAACATATCGCAAATAGTTGGTGGTAAAGGTGGTGGAAGGGTTGACTCAGCCCAGGGTGGATGTCCAGATGGTGAAAGCCTTGACAAAGCAATAGAGGTATTTTACAAATTAATTGAAAACTAATATTTACTTTTTTCTTGTGTTTGAGTGTGGTAATTCTTATTTAAGTAGACAAAATGGCACTTACAGGAATAGAAATATTTAAACTGCTTCCTAAAACAAACTGTAAAAAATGTGGCTTTACAACATGTCTTGCCTTTGCAATGAAAGTTGCACAGGGTCAAGCAGAAATTGAACAATGCCCTGAGGCATCTGAGGGAGTCATAGCAAAACTTAAAGAAGCAGCCACTCCACCAATTAAAGGTATAATTTTTGGACCTAAAAAAATTCTATAAAAATTGGAGAAGAACAGTGCCTATACAGGCATGAAAAGAAATTTTTTCATCCGACAGTTTTAGCTTTAAGAATAAAGGACACTGATGAAAATATAAAGGAACAAGTTAATAAAATTTTGGATTCCCAGATTGAAAGAGTAGGCGAGTTTCTTAAAATTGATGCGGTTTTTGTTGAAAATGAATCTAATAATCCGAAGAAATTTAAAGAGGCAATAGAAAAAATAATCAAAAAATCCGAAATTCCTATAATTTTAGGAACCTTCAATCCTGAATCTGTAGAACAATCTTTGCCCCTTCTATCAGAAAGTCGTCCAATTCTTTATGGGGCAAATGAGGAAAATGTAAATCAAATGACAACTTTAGCTAAAAAATATAATGTTCCACTTACTGTCACAGCTTATGGAATACAGAAAGTTATTTCAATTATTGAGAGAATTCAAAATCTTGGATTTGAAGATATACTTATTGATACTCAACCAAATAGCACCCGTCAGCTTTTAATTGACAATACATTGATAAGGCGTGCTTCATTAAAAAAGAAATTTAAAGCGGTTGGATATCCGATTTTCACTTTTATTAAAGAAAAAGATTCGTTTTATGAGACAGTTCTTGCCTCTGTAGCAATTCTTAAATATTCATCAATTGTAGTTTTGAATGAAATTCCAAAATGGAAAAATCTCATTTTATTTACATTGAGACAGAATATATATTCGGATCCTCAAGTTCCTATGAAGGTAAAAGAGGATATATACAAAGTTGGTGAACCCGATGAAAATAGTCCTCTTATTGTTACAACTAATTTTGCTCTCACATATTTCCTTGTCAAAGGAGAAATTGAAAATAGTAAAGTTCCAGCTTGGCTTGCTATAATGGATTGTGATGGTTTAAGTGTTCTTACAGCCTGGGCTGCCGGTAAATTTTCAGCAAGTAAGATCGCTCAGTTTATAAAAGAAAGTGGAATAGAACAAAAATTAGCTCACAGAGAATTAATAATTCCTGGATATGTTGCAATGCTAAAAGGTGCTATTGAAGATAAACTCCCAGGATGGAAGGTTATAATAGGAACTAAAGAAGCAAATGCAATCCCTGCATTTTTGAAGAATTATGTGAGGAGTAGGGTGTGATAGATCAGATTTTAGAAATCACAAGAAAAGTTATAGATAATCTATCAGACAAGATAAACAAACTTTTTGAGATTGTCTCAAAAAAAGGTATATTTTATTTTGAACTTCCAGATACTACTTATGGAATTCCTCTAATTTATGCTCTTGAGGGTATAAAAATCAACAGAGTTGATGAAATGAAAAAATTTTTTGAGGAAACAATTCCAAAATTGAAAAGCAAGAATGATTTAAAAAATCTTGCTCTTGCATATTCGTATGTTGTAGAAATTTATCTTACTCTTCAATACATTAATCAAGAAAATAAGGACACTCCTTACTATGGTTTTCTTGGGGACACAATTCAAAGAACTCTTGGAGTTCAGCTTGTTGATGGAAGAATTCCAGCAGTGGCAGTTTTACTTGGAAAATTAAATCAAGATGATTTATTAAAAATTGTGAAAGAGCTTCAGGAAAAGAAAATTCTTACTTTTTTAATTGGTCTCTTTGCTCAGGAATTTATAACAGCAGGTGAGAGATTCGGTTTTGAAGCCTATGTTGTTCCTGTAGGCACAAATATTGAAGAAACATTGTATGTAATAGATTGGGCTGTAAGAGTCTCTCTTGTTTTTGGAGGTCAGACTCCAGGACAGAAAGATGCAATTATTGATTATGTAAGAAAGAGAGTTAACGCCTTTGCAATTGCCTTTGGACAAATTAATGAACTAGCAGTGGCAACTGCCTCAGTAGCTATGTTTTTTGCCTACCCTGTCATAACAGATCAGGATTTACCAGAAATAATTATTAATGAAATTGCTGAGTATTCCCTTTTAGTCTCTGAAAAGGACTATTCAAAAATTGTTAAAAAAGCAATTGAAACAAGAGGATTAAAGATAGTTGTTGAAAAACCACCAATTCCAGTTTCTTATGGACCAGCCTTTGAAGGAGAGAGAGTCAGGAAGGAAGATACATTTATTGAATTTGGTGGTCAGAGAACGCCTGCCTTTGAATTAGTTCAAATGAAAGATTTAGGAGAAATAGAGGATGAAAAGATACATATAATTGGCAAAGAATGCCAGTCTCTTTATGAAAAGGGTGGACAGATGCCTCTTGGAATTATTATTAATGTGGCAGGAAAAAAGATGCAAAAAGATTTTGAACCTGTAATTGAGCGACAGATTCACACTTTTATAAATGAAACAGAGGGACTTTGGCACATTGGTCAAAGAGATATAAACTGTATAAGAATAAGCAAAAAAGCCAAGGAAGCTGGTATAACTCTTGAACATCTTGGAATAATTTTGTCCACAATGACAAAGGCAAGATTTCGTAGTATTTTTGATATAGTTGAGGTTTATCTTTATGTTAATCAAGAAGATGTTATTAATTTAAGGGAAGAGGCAAGAAAACAATACAAAGAGAGAGATTTAAGGCTTGCTACCTTGACAGATGAAGATGTTGATAAATTTTACTCCTGTTTGCTCTGTCAGAGTTTTGCACCGAAGCATGTATGTGTCATAACACCTGAACGTCCAGGACTATGTGGAGCATTTACATGGCTTGATGCAAAGGCTGCCTATGAGATTGAACCAACAGGTGGAAATCAGCCTATTGAAAAAGGTAAACTCCTTGACCCAGTATATGGTAGATACAGTGGAGTTGATGAATATGTAAAAAAACACTCAGGTGGTGAGACAGAGACAATAAATCTTTACTCAATAATGGAAAATCCCATGACATCCTGCGGATGCTTTGAATGTATTGTGGCAGTTGTCCCAGAAGCAAACGGAGTATTGATTGTTAACAGAGGATACAGCGGAATGACACCAATTGGCATGAAGTTTTCAACAATTGCAGGAATGATAGGTGGTGGTGTTCAAACTCCGGGATTTATGGGAGTTGGAGTAAATTATATTACTTCAAGAAAGTTTCTAAAAGGTGACGGTGGAATAGGAAGAATTGTATGGATGCCAAAGGAGTTAAAGGAAAGAATAAGAGAGAGCTTTCAGAAAAGAGCTGAGGAAGAAGGTTTGGTTCAGCTAATTGATAAAATTGCCGATGAAACCATTTGCGAAGACATTGAATGCCTTTTAGAATTTCTCACAAAAGTTAATCACCCAGCCTTAGAGATGGAGCCAATAATAAAATAATTCGATAATCTTAAAATTGCCGATAGAAATCTCTTTTTGGGTGATTTTGTGATTCCTTCGCTGACCCTTCGCTGACCCTTCGCAGAAGCTCAGGGCTTCGGCTCAGGGCTTCGGCTCAGGACAGCGTCTGACCTTATTTTCTTTCATTCCTTCGCTTCGCTCAGGACAGCGTCTGAGGGAGCGTAAGCGACCGAAGAATCCCCTCTTTTCTCTGTCATTCTGACCCTCTTTTTTTTCTGTCATTCTGAACGGAGCGTCAGCGGAGTGAAG
>Ga0209691_1000096_pt1 | contig 61944 bp, 51 predicted proteins | sample YNPMSBMetaG_FD_187120 | JGI IMG/M metagenome (GOLD analysis project Ga0209691, IMG submission 187120) | Anoxygenic and chlorotrophic microbial mat microbial communities from Yellowstone National Park, USA - YNP MS-B MetaG (SPAdes) (version 2) ... | reverse complement strand
AGGAGAAAAAATCCCATACCGCGAAGCTACAGGCAACGCGACAGGAGGTCATGCAGCGATGAAGCATTGTCTGAATATCGGTTTGCTTCTTCTCCTCATTGCCTTACCGACCGCCGTTGCCCCCCAGAGCCCGGACTGGGCGCAGCTGCGGCGAGAGGTCCCTGCCTCCGTGAAACTGCCCGAAGCGCATTATTCACCCGCTCGTATATGGGAGGCGGAGGAAGCCAGTTCGAATGTGGGGCGGATAGTCAACGATGCCGAGGCGCACAGTGGCAAAGCGCGCGAAGCCCGAACCTTTGAGCGCGGTAGACAACGAGACCTCGAAGGACACATCCTCTACGGTCCCTATATCGAACTGCCGCCCGGCACCTATGCAGCCTTCTTCCGCGTGAAGATGCTGGATGACATCCGCGACGGCGAAACCGTAGCCGAGATAGATGCCTGTGTGGGCTACGGACAGACCATCCTGGCGGCGCGAGAGATAGCGGACACCGACCTGTCCCCCGGCAGATACGTGCAAATCCCTCTCCTCTTCCGCTATGACGGGGGCAAGCTGGAATGTCGCCTGCGCTGGACGGGTTACGCTTCACTGCGTGTGGACAGAGTGAGCCTCTTCCGCGTGGCGGGTGCGCAGGTGCCTCATGGCGTTCAGCGTGTCAACCCGCCGCAACCTTCTGGAGAACCGAAAGACCTGTCCGTCACACGCTCGCCCTCGCTCCATGAGATTTTCGCGCGGTCATCTACCCCTGCAGACACCCTGCTGGTGGCGGATATTCGTCCGCTATCTGCCGACTGGCAGATGCTCTTGCTGAGCCTGCAGGGCATTGTGAACCGCCAGCGACCACAGGTCTACTATCTGTTTAACGAGACCGACCAGTTCTGGCTGGACTGGATGCGCCAGCGCGGCTGGGTGAAGCGCACCGAGCGGGTGAACGACCCCCGGCGGCTGTTGCAACGTTTCCGTTCGGAAATCAAAGGCATGGTGATTACCGACCCTGCAGTGCCTGCGACCAAAAACGTCGCGACCATGCTGGCAGGAGTGCATGACGCCGTGGTGGCGTCGCCCCGAATCGCCAGAGAATTGTCCCTGCCTGCTATCGCCGACCTGCGTGGGCGGTGGAAGAAGAACGTGGATGCCTACCGCTGGGCCTTTGAGACACTCTGGGAGCAGATGAACCACCATCTGGTCGCGTGTTCCTATCCGGACCACCTCGCGCTTCGCGACTACCTCGTGCAGAACCGCGTGTTCATCTTCTGGATTTCGGGACCGATTGACGGATCACGACCGTACTCCGACCCCGATGCGGAAGCGCGTCTCGCGGAACAGATACTGGCGAAGATGCCGCCCAACACCTGCGTACTCAGCTACCCGTGGGCTGGCAAAGACATCGGCATGGGTGAGGGGCCGGGCGTCACCCTGTTCGCGGAGTTCGGCAAGTACCTGGTGGGCACGATTAACGTTTCCAATCTCACCGTGCATTCGGGCATCCGCGTGGCGCAGTTCCGACAGAAGCCCGCGCCGCCAGCGCCTCCGCTGAGGGACGACAAGGTGTACATCTCCTTCATCATGTCCGATGGAGACAACCTGCCGGTGCTTACCACGCACAACTTCCCGCAGCTTTGGCGCGACCCTCTGCGAGGCAAGATTCCTATCGGCTGGACGATTAGCCCGGCGGCAGGGCTGTTGATTCCCGCCGTGGTGGATTACTACTACGAAACCTCCACGCCGCAGGACCACTGGCTCACCGCGGTATCCGGGCTGGGGTACACCTACCCTGACCAGTACGGCATCCGCTACCGCGACCGCGAGAAGGTATATACCGATTTCCTGAACCTCACCCGCCTGGCGATGGTGCCGATGGACCTGCACGCCGCGTGGATTATGGGTATCACACAACCGAAGCTGATCGCACAGTATGCCGAGCTGGTGCGTCCGCAGGCTCTGTTCCCCGACTACGGCAGGCGCGTCACCCGCTACGAGGATGCCACCTACCTCACCTCCCGTAACGTGCCGGTGTTCCACGCGGTGATGGGATGGCGTGAAAACGCCTCTCCTGAAGAACAGGTTGCCCTGTGGGAACAACAGGTACGCGCACTCACCCCCAAACAACGACCTGCCTTCCTGCACCTGTTCCTGTGGAACTGGGGAACCAGCCTGCCGATGCTGCGTGATCTTCTGCAACGTCTGGGCGACGACTATGTGGCAGTGCGCCCGGACCACCTGGCGACGCTGTACCGGCAGGCAATGGAGCGCGAGCAAATCATCGTGCGCCCGCCAGACCGTATCGCGGTGCTGGGCGACGAGCGTATCTCCTTTACCCTGCACGTGCGCAACACCGCTAAGGAGCGTCAGAAGGTGTCCGTGCGCGTGGAGGAAGGGCTCCAGCAGGCGGCAACTTCGTTCGACACGATAGACCTCTTCCCGCCGAACGGGGTGGACGTGCTAGTAGAAGGAATACCGGTCGCGGATACGGTGAAAATCGCCTTCGAGGGCGCGTTCGGACGACGAGAGGTCCGTATCCCCGTGCTGCGAATAAAGCCCGATATGGTGGTTGGGACGCTACCGCCCCCGCAACAGCTGGAACCGGCGGGTTTCTATGAAGCGGAGAATCTGGGGCATCTGTCAGGCGCGGAGCTTCCCGACCCAGAAGCTACCGGCGGCACGGCGTGGAGCGCGGAGCCGAGCAAGGCACAACCGGGGCATATCGTGTTCGGTCCCTACGCCGGTATGACTTCCGGACGGTATCTGGTGCTGTTCCGCATAAAGCGCACTGGTGAGGCACAGGGAGCGTTGCTGAAGGTAGATACCTGCGTGGGCGGCGGCAACCCCGTGACTGCCGAGCGTATCGTGCAGGCGCAGGAGCTGCCTCTGGGGGAGTACCGCTACGTGGCGCTCACCACCAGCCACCCCGGCGGCGCGATCGAAACGCGTGTGGAGTGGTTCGGCGCGGCAAGCGTGCTGGTAGACCACGTGGCTATCTGGCGCATCCGTTAGGGACAAACACGTTGCGAGGGCAGACGCACTGGTCTGCCCATCCGTCTATTTTTGGTTCCTGCTTCGGAACCACAGCACCACGCGGCGAATGGCGTGCGCGGTTTCCTCCAGGTCAATCTCAGTGTATGCCTCGTTCACCGGCAACAGCACGCAGGTATCCAGAATCGCCTCCGCGAACGGGCACAGCCCTTTGCCGTATAGGCGTGCGGTGTAGGCATGGGCGCCACGCTCGAACGCCGAGTGGTCGGTAAATATCGGGTACTCATACACACACTGCGCGATGTAGTGCGCACCGACGGGCAGTCCCTCTGCGCGTAACGCCTCGGCGAAAGTGTCGGCATCTGCGCCCAGCGACTCGGGCACCACGCGCATCATGTAGAACCACCACGATGGTTCGCAACCCGTCGTCGGCTGCGGCAGGGTGATGCCGGGCAATCCGCGCAGTTTTTCGCTCAGTGCCTCGCACCAGTGCCGCCGCCGCGCCACGATGCTCTCCAGCTTCTCCAGTTGCGCCAGCGCGACGGCCCCCTGCAGCTCGGTCATGCGGTAGTTATTCGCGAGGAACGTGGGGTTGCGCTGGGTAACTCCCGGCTCGCGGTTGTAGCACTTGTCGGTAGCGAGGCGCAGACGGGTAGCCAGCCGCTGATCGCGGGTAATCACGATGCCGCCGTCGCCACAGGAGATGTGCTTGAACTCGTTCAGGCTGAAGCAGCCGATGTCGCCGAGTGTGCCAATCGGTTCACCCATGTATCGGCAGCCGAACGCCTGCGCACAGTCCTCGATCAGCCACAGGTTGTGCCTGCGGCAGATGTCGCGCAGTGCGTTCAGGTCGCAGGCGTTGCCCCACAGATGCACCGCAAGCACCGCCCGCGTGCGAGGGGTGATTCGCGCCTCTACCGACTCCGGCAACATGGTGTAGGAATGCGGATGGAGGTCGGCAAAGACAGGCACCGCCCCCTGATACAGGATGGGTATGACCGTGCCCATGTCGGTGATTGGCGAGGTAATCACCTCATCGCCGGGCGAGATACCCACTGCAATCAGCGCGGCGTGGATACCGGAGGTGCCGCTGCTACAGGCTACCGCATGGGGTACCCCGTTCATCTCGGCAAAACGCTTTTCCAGCGTCTTCACCTTGTTGCCGTGTGCGTAAAACAGACTCCCCTGCTCCAGCGCCTCGCGCAGCTGTTGCAGTTCCTCTTCGCCGTAACGTTTTTCGCGCCCGAAGGGCGTCCGCTTCGCCGGTTCGCCGCCGGCAATGGCGGGCAGGTCGGTAGCTACCGGTGCGTGCATGGTTACATCCCCCTTTAGACAATCTCACGCCGAGACCATGTCGGGAAACGCCTCTTACCCTAAACGCAAGGTCACCTCGCCGTGCAGGTTGAGTGTTACCGCTGTCATCGCAAAACCCCAGCGTTCCGTGCGCTGTACACGCAGAGGCGTCTCTGCGTCCGCGTTCACCTCCGCGTGTTCCTCGGTAAACAGCAAAGTTGCTTCGTGTAACGGCGTCTCACTGCGCACACGCACCACAAGCGCGCTATCCTGTTGCTGGTAAGCCAGCCACCGCACCGTCCGGCGGGCGCGTTCCCATTCGTTGATTCGTCGTGCTGTCCACCATTCCATGCCCCGCTCCTGCGCGGTGCGGATAGAGTGCAGGATGGTCTCGGCAATGCCCTGCTTATCCACATGGGCGGGATGGAAAAGCAGATGCAGGACGCCGTGGTGCCGCTCCACCGCTCTCAGCAAAGGCTCCAGCAGGGCATCTGGGGCAAACACGTTCAGGTCTTGCGTGAGGGTCGGCAGTTCCAGCACGTCTATCGTTCTGCCCCGCGGGTCCACAGGAAAGTACGGATGGCACGTGCCGAAGTTGAAGCCCGCTTCACCCGTTTTGGAGGGTCCCTTCGACTGGTCTAACTGAACCCCTCGCCGCTGGCACCATTCGAAGAACTCGGTATCGCCCTCCCAGCGCAGGTAGTGATTCTTGTTGGTAGTAATCTGCTTGCCACCAAAAAGCCAGCGCAGCTGACGCCACTGTTCGTGAAATGCGCCCTCATTCCAGATACTGCCCTCTTCGACCGCGTCGTAATGCATCGCCAGCTCGTGACCATCCCCATCGATGCGGGCGATAATCTCCGCAGGGTAACCGGGCAGGATGACACACCACGTCGAATGTATTCCTGCCTGCTGAAGCACCTGCAGCATCTGTTCCGCTTTCGCGGGCTCGTTGACGTCGGTATCATGCGATAAATGCGCCAGGGCAGGCAGATTGCGCGGGTAAAGCCACAGTATCGGCAACACCACTTTGCGTATCTGCATCAGATACAGTATCGCGCGGATGACCATCTCCCTCCAGATGTCCGCGATGGGGTGCAGGAAGGCATGAAAGCCGGATACCCCTTCCACCGGCTGGCGGTCAAACCACCAGTCCAGCACCGCGCCGTCGCTGCTTTTCAGCATATCATCGCAGATGGATGCAGTGCCATCGGGCGCGGAGATGCCGTCGCGTGTTACCGCCACACCCTGCTGGATGCGCACCACCGTGCCTGTGACATCCGGGGCAATCAGCAGGCATCGTCCGTTGCCCACACGCCTTTCCACCACCGCCGCGCGAGAAGTTTGTCTTTGGTGTGCATCCAGCACACGGGCGTGAGCAATGCCGGTGCTTGCATGTACGGACACGCCATTGAAAAAGTGCAGAGGCACAGGGACATGCGCCAGCACGGGATGGTCGGCGGTTTCAACCTGAAGATAGCCTTCGCCCAGCGTACCCAGGCTAGCCCCCCAGCCGGAGTAGGTTGCCGGTTCCTCCCTGACCCCAAAAAGCGCAGGCGCGCCCGCGGTGCCTCCAATCGCCAGCCACATCCCGCCCCCTTCCACCCAGCGAGACAGGGCATCGATGGTGGTTTCGGGCAAAGCCGCATCGCCCACCGTCACCAGCACGCACACGTCAGGCAGAATCTGCTCCAGCGTATCGGACGGGATGGTCTGGTAACACAAACCGGCGTGAGTGAGTATCTCCTGCAGATAGTGACCATAGCTGACGGTGCGTGCGGCGTTACGTGGTCGCGGCGGCAACACACACACGCCCAACGGTGGCAACATGTTGCCTTTCATCAGTTCCTCCTTACTCGGTAAAGGTCTGCCCCACACCAGACATACAGCGTCGCACCGCTTTCAACAGCGATGTGGGAGGCGGTTTCAGGCATCTCCGCGATGACCTCGGTCTTGCCAGAGGAAAGGTGTAGCTGCACTACCTGTTTGCCGCTGGCGTAATAGGCTATACCATCACCCAGCCCAACGATGCGGCTCCCGACACCGGGCGCCTCGGGCAGCAAGCGAAACTCGCGTTTAGCGGTGTCGAACAGGTGCAGTTTGCCCTCCACCGCGAACGCCAGCTGTCGGCTACTCGCATCCAGGTGGAAGAAGCGTACGCTCATTGCCCCATCGAACTCCCGCTGCAACACGGTCTTTCGCGAGGCGCGTTCGATGACCCCAAACCGGGGTTTTTCCCTCGATTGTGGCGGTAAACCGTTGGCATAAAGCGATGTGCCTGCATAGATGTACTGGTCGTCTACTGCCAGCCCTTCGATGGTCTGCTCGCCGAGCGGATTTTCGAACAGCTGGGTTTGTCCCGTTGCGGGGTCGGTAATGACCACCGCTCCCCCATACACACCGTATTTCGCCATCCAGCCCGAAACGAGCTTTTTGTCTGGAGACACAACGACTCCTGCTGTCGGGCGGACATAGCCCTTCTCCCCGACGTTGGCTATCACGCGCGGGTTGACGTTGTTCCACTGATCCCACGGTGCGTCGGGGTCGTATTCGACGATCTCTCCTGCCGAATAGGCAACTGCATACACCTTTCCATCCACGAAAGCAACGTCATGCACCTGCCCACTGGCGTCGGTTATCTTGCCGGTATTGACTGTTTTGCCGTTTTTCGTGTCCATGTAGAACAGCGTCAGCGCCAAATAGGGACCTCCCCAAAGCCTGCCCTTTTCGTCCAAGCGCAAGAACATGGTCGGGCGGGGGGCAGCTTCATTTGGTAGCCGTTTCAGGGTCAACTGCGTATCGCCGGGGCGGATCACGAAATAGTCCTGTCCGCGCAGACCCAGCAATTCACCCTGTTCGGTGGCAGCGAAGATAACACCGCCCCGGAGCTTTAACGAAGACAGTTTCTCCAGCCTACCCTCCTGGTAGCGAAACACCGCATCGCCTTGACGCAGGTAAAGCACTTCGTTGGTGGTGAGGTTGACATCCACAGTCCAGTCGCCGTCTTGCGCAGGGGGTGTGGGGAAAGGTGGCTGCACGAGCTCCAGCGTCTTCCCGTCGAAAACCTTGTTGCCTGCGAGGAAATAGCCGTTCCAGGAGACCCCTCTGCTTTCGCCTTGCAGAGCTGCTGGTGCCTCCAAGAACCGCCTGGTCCGAGGGTCGTAAATCAGGTTAGTCTGTTTTTCGTAGCCGAAGTGACAAAAGATGCGTCCATCGGGCAATGCTGAGACAAAGCGGAGATACATGTTGGGAGACGCTGGCGCGCCGCAGTCTTCCACCGCGTAAGTATTCAGGTCGAGTGCGCCGAGCTTGCCGCCCGGGTAGGTTCCGCCATACACACGCCCGTCCCCACCAAGAGCCAGGTTCCAGACGTATTCTTCTTTCGGGAAGTCCGCCACCTTCACGAACTCCATACGATTCAGGTCGAAGACGAGGAACACTCCATCATAGTAGGTACCAGATACGAGGCGGTCACCTGGAACGGGCAAAATGTCCCACGAACCCGCCCCTGCCGTCGCGCGAAACACGCGGGCTGTGTTGTTTCGAAAGTCGATGAATACCAGCTCCATACCACTCTTTTCTCGCATGTTCGTGAAGACGAACCACTCCTTGCCGTCAGAGGTGCGTACGTAGCGCCCCGCCCACATGATGTTGGCTCGGCACGGTTGACCAATCAGTTCCACCCTCGGCGCGGCGTGAGTCGCCGCCGCCACAAGCAGACACACTAGTATCACGATGACCATCCTCCAGTTCTTCATACCTCTTCGGTTCGCGATGTATAGAGAAGCTCCTGCTTGACGTTTGAAGGAGCCGATGTTACCATCGATATCGTGCTGACGGAGAAAGGGCAGGGCTAGCGTTTCTGATGACCTTTCGATGCCTCTGGTGTCATGCTACAACGGCAGCGCGCACCTTCACCGCGCGGGAGCGTCTGTTCGGCATGGAGGGAGAGTGGGAGTACGCAGAGTGTAGCGCATGTGGCTCTCTGCAGATGCTTCAGCCTCCGGATGACCTGCAACGGTACTATCCACGCGAATACGATGCCTACAATACCTTACCGGACGTCTACTATCGAGGCTTGCTGGGCATCATCCGCACATGGCGCGACCGCACGGTAGCCACAGGCAAGGGGTTGCTGGGCAAACTGGTGTTGCTGGTGCATCCCCAGCAAGACCCGCGCGTGCGCAGTATCCGCCTGCTGAATCTGTTGCCCGACGCGCGCGTGCTGGATGTCGGCTGCGGCAGCGGCTTGCTATTGCTCATCATGCATCAGGTGGGGTTCAGGAATGTGGAAGGCATCGACCCCTTTTATCCTTCCGACCAGCCCATCGGGGGCAAGGTTCGCGTGTATCGGCGCACTCTGCGCGAGCATGTAGAAGCGCAACCGCCCCCATACGACGTAGTGATGTACCATCACGTGCTGGAGCATGTACCCGACCAGGAAGGCGAACTCTCGCTGGCAAAGCAGCTGCTGAAGCCCGACGGCAGGATACTTGTGCGGTTGCCGCTGGCGGGGTCGTACCACTGGAAGCACTACGGTACCGACTGGTTCCAGCTGGACGCCCCGCGCCACCTCAGTATCCCGTCGGTGCAGGGCATGAAGGCTCTGGCGGAGCGATGCGGATACAAGGTGGAGTACACCGGATTCGACGCCTTGCCGTTGCACCTGCACGCCAGCGAGCTCTATCGCCAGGGCATCATCGGCAGCCAACACCGCCCCGAGCTGCACTCCCCCGCCCAGTGGCGCGAGTTCGCCCGCCTCACCGACCAGCTGAACCGGACAGGGGAAGCGGATTCGGGGGTGTTCGTGTTGAGGAGGTCTGGTCTATAGACAAACTTTTAAAACATCGGCAGACACTGGAGCTGCACCTGCCAGCGCCTTTCGCCACGCTGCAGGAGAATGCGCTTGAATGTTCCCTCCGCGCCCGCCAGCCACTTTTGCACTTCGGAAGGTGGCACGCCTCTGGTGGAACGTCCGTCCACCGCCAGTACCTCATCCCCCCGCTCCACGCCTGCTTCCCACGCGGCGGAAAGCGGGGTTACTCCCGCAACCTTTGCGCTCTGCGCCGTCAGATCCAGCACAATGCCCACCGTCGCCGCATCATCCATCGCTGCAGGCTGGGGCATTCGCTGCAATACCACCGTGCGCATGGGGTAGTCGATGGTGAGTCGGAAATGGCGAAGCAGGTTATTGCCCAGCAAGCCGAAGCCCGCCTCCGAGAGTATTTGTACCGGCGCGCCTTTCGGGGCTGGAGAGGAGAACATCAGCGTGACGCCTCGAATGGTCTCCCCGGCGAGACGGACGAAACCGGCGCGAGCTGCACGGGGAACATTCCCTGCCCCACCCACTCCCAGCGTCAGCCCCAGCGATGCCGGGCGGTAAGGTTGCCACTGCTGACCCGACTCTGCGGGCAGAATGCTCATTGCCGCGCCGGTGTCCAGCAACATCGGCACTTTGCCGATGTCCTCGACCTCCACCTCCAGCATCGGTGTCGCACCAAAAAACTCAGTGGTTATCGCTCTGCCTGGAGGTAATTCACCACCCGGTCTCTCCAGAGTCACCGTGCGCCGGTGATAATCGACCGTCACGCGAAACCGGTTCAGCGCGTTGAAGCCGAGTATTCCCCCAAACCGACTGCCGCCGATAAGGCGTATCAGCCCCAGGTCGGTTACCGCTACCTGCACATCGCGCAACGTGACACTGCCCATCTGCAGGCTTGCCAGCCTGGTCACTGAAGCTGCGCCTGGTCCGCTCGCGCCAAGCAGGTTAAATGTCTCGCCCGGCGGCAGGCGCAGTGCTTCTGCCACCGGCTGGTCCACGACGGTGATGCCTGCACCCGTGTCCAGCATCATCAGGTATTCGCGCCCATTCAGCTTCACCTCCACGAATATCTCGCGCTGGGAGAAGCGAACGGGCAGGGTAACGGGCAACCCGGCAGGCGCAGGCGGGGAAGCCGGCGGTTGGAGTTTCGATTGCAGAACTTCCCTCGGCAGAGGTTCACTGCGCTCCCAGCGTATCGTCTGGGTGTGGCGTTCGTCTTCGTATAGCTTCAGCTCCACAGGCAAGCGGACGCCGTCCTGCTCTTTCCAGCCGGTGGGCATCACGACGAACTGAGTCGGGCGGCGGCGCAGGTCGTCGCTCTCGTGGTAACCCCATGCTATCAGGCTACCTTCGGAGTCGCAGTAGATATCCCACGGAGTGCCCGTGTGCGCAACCACTTTCAGCCACCGTGCCTGCCGCCCATCGGGTAAGGTGCAGGTGCCACAGTCTATCACGCCCCGAGTGCCGCTTGCCCCCTGTAGCAATACCCTGCGCAAGCTCAGGATAGACAGCCGTGCTGGCGGTTGCACGTTGCCTGCCTCGAGAGGCAGAACCAATCCGTGCTGTCTGCGCCACCCGAAACCAGCGCGCCCATCGGTTGCGCTCTCCGTGTCCACACCGCCCACATGGAGGAGGACGTGGAACCTCTCACCGTCCTCCATCAGCGTGATGGTGCCCTTGTTGCTCATCGGGTAGAACACCTGCACCGTGCCCTGCATGCGCAACACTGGCGATGCCGGAACAGCCAGGCTCGACGCCGCTCTTTGCAGAAGCGTTTGGGGCGATTGCGCGAGTGCGGCTATCGCCGTACCCAAAAGCCACAGGGCGGTGACCGCTACCATAGGAGAGAAGCGTATCAGGCGCGCGCCCGCGCCGTTTCTAACTTCAACTGACCACATGCGGCGGAAATGTCGTGTCCTTTCTCTACACGTTGTGTCACGGCGATGCCCGCCTCCTCCAGCACCCTGCGGAATCGAGCCACACGCGACGGCTCGGGGCGGGTAAAGCCCTCGGGCGTATCTACCTGATTGAAAGGTATCAGGTTCACGTTACACACCAGACCTTTCACCAGCTGTGCCAGCGCCTGTGCATGGCGCGGCTCGTCGTTCACGCCGCGAAGCAACAGATACTCAAAGGTGACTTTGCGCCCCGTCACTTCTGTGTAATGTCGGGCGGCGTCGATCAGCTCGCGCACCTTCCACTTCCGCCCGACGGGCATGATGCTTTTCCTCAGTTCATCATCGGGCGCGTGCAACGAGATGGCAAGCGTTATCTGCAAACGATGCTGCGCCAGCTCGTAAATGGCGGGTACAACGCCCACTGTTGACACAGTCATGTGCCTTTGCGAAATGCCCACTTCACGGTTCAGCAGCAGGATGCTCTTCACCACCTCCTGCAGGTTCCACAGGGGCTCACCCATGCCCATGTATACCACGTGGCTGATGCGCTGTCCTGCGGACTGCTGGATGGTGAGTACCTCGTCCACCATCTCGCCGGCGGTGAGATTGCGACTGAAGCCCATCTGCCCAGTAGCACAGAAGCGACACCCTGCCGCGCACCCGACCTGCGAGGAGATACATACCGAGATGCGGTCTTCGTAGGGCAGGTACACCGCTTCCACCTGCTCGCCATCTCCCAGCACAAAGAGATACTTCACAGTGCCGTCCGCGGAATGCCGGGCGCGGGCGACCTCCAGCCTTTTGAGGGGCAGTCTGTCAGGCATAGTATCCCGCAGACCCTGCGGAAGGTTGGTCATCTGCTGGTAGGTGTGCGCGCCCTTGCGGTACACCCATTCGGCTATCTGCTGGGCGCGGTAGTCCGGCTGCCCTAACCCGCGCACCACCTGCTGTATCTCCTCGCGCGTTGCGCCGGGCAGAACGGGCATCGGGCATCACTCCTCCACAATAATGGGCACAATGAAACAGCCGTCGCGCTGGTCGGGGGCGTTGGCAAGAATCTCCTCTTGGGGCAGAGAGGGCTGTACGGCGTCCTCGCGGAACACGTTGTACACCGGGAACGAGTGCGCGGTCGGCTCCACCCCGGTGGTGTCGAGGTCCTGCAGGCGTTCGAACTGCGCCATCAGGTTGTTGAGGTGTTTCTCCATCTGGCGCATCTCCTCTTCGCTCATCGCCAGCCGCGCCAGCTTCGCCACGTGCGCTATCTGTTCCAGAGCTAAACGCTGTGCCATAGACGTTGCCTCCCCTGTCACGCTTTCAACGTTTGCGGGAGAACGATGGTATCCAGTGTTCGATCAAGGTATATCCGTCGAATCGCCTCGGCAAACAGGTGCGCCGTCGATATGACTGTCACGCGAGGGTGCTGGTGCTGCTGGGGGATGGTGTCGGTGATAGCCAGTTCTACCACCTCCGGTTGCATGACTCGCCGGCTGGCATCGCCCGCCAGCACGCCATGCGTGGCAGCTACCCGCACCTCAGGGATGCACCCCTGCCGAAGCAACGCCTTCACACAGGATTCTACCCGTTTTCCCGTGACAATCATATCCTCCACAATCAACGGTTTAAAGCCCTCCACATCGCCTGCGAACCGGATATGCGCCGGGTTATCGGTACGCCCGGTACGGGCATAAGCCACCGCCAGCGGTGCCTCCAGCTTCCGCGCCACCGCACGCGCCAGCCGTACCGCTCCGGCGTCCGGGGCAACGACCACCAGATTCTCTTCGCGGAGCCGGACGAAGTGGTGTACCAGCAGAGAGAGCGCGCTCAGGTCGTCCACCGGGATGTGGAAGAAGCCGGTAATCGCCTCCGCGTGCAAATCCATCGTGATGACGCGATTCGCTCCGGCCGTGCTCAGCATATCCGCCACCAGCTTCGCGGGCACGGGGTCGCGCGGGCTGTTCTTTTTCTCCTGCCTCGAGTAGGCATAGTAGGGCATCACCACCGTCAAACGGGCGGCGGAAGCGCGTCGCAGAGCATCCAGCAGGATAAGCAGCTCCATCAGGTTGTCATGGATAGGTGGGCAGAGGGACTGAATCACAAACACATCGCACCCCCGCACCGTCTCATGGCATTCCACGCGCACCTCGCCGTCGCTGAAACGGTGCACCATCAGGTTGCCCAACGATATGCCCAGCTCAGCGGCGATACGCTGAGCCAGAACGGGGTTTCCGTTGCCAGCGAATAGTTTCAGAGGACGACGCTGTCTCATGGGGAGACGAAGGCGGGGCGGCAGCATACCGCCCCTGCCGCCTTAAAGTCGGTATCCGACCAGAATGGTAGTGCTATCGCCCCGGAAATCCTGCTGTTTTTCGGTGAGGTGGTAGTTGAACTCGATAAACACTTTCTCATTGATGTCGTAGCCAAGCACGAGTTTACCACCGAACGCCGACCTCGCGCTGACACCAACAGGCTTCAGCACGTATACTCCTGCCCCCACACCGATATAGCCCTTGAACTTTTCGGAGGGGTCTACCGAGAACACCTGCGTCAGGGTAACAGCGGTGATGCTGGACGTTTGCCCACTCTTGCTGCGGGTGTAGTAATCCACACCCAGCAACAGCTCGCCCTCGCCGATAGGCGAGCCGCTGCGGAGCTTCACATCCGCGCCCACAGCCAGCCACACGTCACCGACCACGCGCAGGTTGGCTCGGTTCACCACGTTCGCCCCCAACCGTAGGCTGACATCAGTGGCTGGGTTGTCGAACTGCGCCCGAGCCTGCGGTGCCGCGAAAATCCCCAGCGTCAGCGCCACAGCACAAAGCGCTACGAGACGGGACAAGCCTTTCACTCGCATTCCTCCTTTTGCTGAATTCACACCCAAGACAGCAGTCCTCCGAGTTGCCTGCTATCTCGGAAGCATTATATGTTTTCGACCTGTAGGTGTCAAATCTCCTGCGAGAGCGCTGAAAAAACGCGGAGAGGAACCATGTGGTGAGCATCCCTCACCCAGCCACGCCGCGCGCAGAGGTGTTAACGACTCGGCGGGAGCCTCGTTCGCCAGCGGGGTGTTGGATGCCGAAAAGGTTTTGCACTCTTCAGGTCGAAGTAACAATCCGTGATACATGAGCTGATTTCGCCCAGCGGGTGGTAAACATGCCAGAGAAACACGTCATCATCGGCACGGCGGGGCACGTGGACCACGGCAAGTCCACGTTGATTACCGCCCTCACCGGAACCAATCCCGACCGCCTGAAAGAGGAGCAGGAGCGCGGCATGACCATTGACCTCGGTTTCGCGGCGCTGACCCTGCCGGACGGGCAAACGGTGGGCATCGTGGACGTGCCAGGGCACGAGCGGTTCCTCAAAAACATGCTGGCAGGCGCAGGCGGGGTGGACGTGGTGCTGCTGGTTATCGCCGCTGATGAGGGCATCATGCTGCAAACACGCGAGCATCTGGACATCCTGCGCCTGCTGGACGTGAAGGCTGGTGTAGTCGCGATTACCAAGTGCGACCTCGTGGATGCGGAATGGCTGAAACTGGTTACCGACGAGGTACGCGCTTTCTTGCAGGACACGCCGCTGAAGGACGCGCCTGTGGTCGCGGTGTCGGCGGTGACCGGGCAGGGTTTGCCGGAGCTGTTGCACGCTCTGCAGGATGCGGTAGCGCGTGTGCCCACTCGAGAACTGAACGCCCCCTTCCGCCTGCCCGTGGACCGCGTGTTCACACTGGCTGGAGCGGGCACGGTGGTGACGGGCACACTGATCAGCGGGCGCGTGCGTACAGGCGACCCTGTCGAGATACTGCCCGCCGGTCTGCATTCGCGAGCGCGACAGATACAGGTGCATGGGCGCAAGGTGGAGGAGGCAGTCGCGGGCAGTCGTGTTGCCATCAACCTGCCAGGCATAGAAAAAGAGCAGATAGAGCGCGGGATGGTGTGCGTTCCACCGGGCATCTTCCAGCCCACCCGGGCGTTTGACGCGCAGTTGCGCCTGCTTCCCAACGCAGCCAAAGGGTTACCGCATCGCGCCCGTATCCGATTGTATCTGGGCACGGCGGAGGTGATTGGGCGTGTCTCCCTGCTGGACAGCGAACGGCTGGAGCCGGGTGCGCAGGGCTTCGTTCAGTTGCGTCTGGAAAAACCGCTGGTAGCGGCGCGCGGCGACCGGTTCGTCATCCGTACCTATTCGCCCATGTTTACCATTGGCGGAGGCATCGTGCTGGAACCGCACGCACCTCGGCACCGACGGTTTGACCCTGCTGTGCAGGCAAGGTTGCGTTCTCTGCTGGAAGGCAAGCCAGAGGAGAAGGTGCTGGCTATCCTGGCGCAATCGACTGTGGGAATGGATGAGCAGGAACTCATCCTCCGCGCCGAGATGGACGCAACCAGCGTTTCCGCTATTCTGAGCCAGCTGGAGGCGCGTCAGCAGGCAGTGCGTGTTGGAGATGTGTGGCTGGCGCGAGGCGCATGGGAGAACCTTCGCCAGCAGGTCGTGGAAACCCTGCGCCGCTATCACCAGCAGAACCCTCTGCGCGCGGGCATGCCGCGCGAGGAACTGCGCTCCACGCTGGGCGGGCGGTTGCCTGCTCGCCTGTTCGAGGCGATGCTGTTGCTCTGGCAAAAGGACGGAGTCATCGCCCTGCAGGGTGCGCAGGTGCGGTTATCGGGTTTCACCATCCGCTTGAACGAGCGTCAACAGCGTCTGGCAAAGCGTGTGGAGCAAATCCTGCGCGAGGCGGGAGCCACTCCCCCGCCCCTGAAAGCGATTGCGGAACAGGTGGGCGCACCGCCTCCTGCAGTCAAGGCGATGATAGAGGTGCTGCTGGAGCAGGGGGTGCTGGTGAAGCTGGAAGAGGAGATGTACTTCCATCGGGACACGCTTGCGGAACTCGCCGAGCTGGTGAAACGCACGATCCAGCAGAAGGGTTCCCTCAGCGTTGGGGAGTTTCGCGACCTCACCGGCTCCAGCCGCAAGTTCGTCGTGCCCCTGCTGGAGTACTTTGACCGCCTGGGTTTGACGCGCCGGGTGGGGGATGTGCGTGTGCTGGCGCAGCAGGCTTAAGGCAAATCTTCGGAGCCGCCTTCTTCCTCTCCCTCGTCACCGCCGCCGCTGGCTGCTTTCTTCTCCTCCTCGGCAAGTATCTCGTCGAACTCGTCGGTGAAATCTTCGCCCAGCTCTTTGCCCATCTCTTTGACCCATCGGCGCATGGTTTTGGGGTCTTCCGGGTCCCCGATTTTGTCCGGATCGAGCATATCATCAATGATGTCATCTTCGTTGCGCAGGCGGGCAAAGCGCGAGATGAGGCGTGTAACATCCGTCCCCCCGCAGCGCGGGCACTGGAGAGGGTCGTCCTCCGCAATCACTCCCACCAGCACGCTAAATCGCCTTCGGCAGGCGTTGCACCGATACTCGTAGATGGGCATGACCACAACCACCTCCTGCACCGTGTTGCGCAAGAGCATTATACCTTTACCATGTGGATTCTGCCATAACTCATATCCAGAATATCTGATTGCCCTTTGCACCGCTGAAGTAGTCCATGATGAGCCAGAAGCCGTTGCAGGTATATTGCCCAACGATGAGTCCCAGGAAGAAAGGTAACGACAGGCGGAACCAGCGCAACCCGCCGAATCGCAGGATAAGAAACTTGACCAGCCAGGCGATGAAGCAGGTAAGCCAGATTTCGTCCATAATCCACGTGCTGCCCACGCAGAAGCCCACAGGATGGAAGGGCCAGCCCACAAACCGCTGTCGCATCGCGCTGAGAAAACCCATCACCGCCGCGCCGAAGCCCGTCAGCAGCCAGCCGGTGATACTGGGGTCGGAGGGGTTGTTTATCTTGCCCGCTACCCACTTGTAGGGGAACTGCGGACCGTCCAGAAAGAACCACCGGTTCAGATTCGCGCCGCCGTAGCGGTACGCCAGCAGCAGGGTGACCCACACCGACGCCACGATACTGACGACAATTGCCAGCATCATCGCCCAGAACAGCCCGCGCGAGCGCACGCCGGTGCGCTCGGCTAAACGCATGCCGTGAATGCTGGAAGCCATGACGGTGGTGCGAATATCGGCGGAGTAGACCCACGTTAACCCCAGTGCCGTCAACCCACGCGGCCCGAAGGGGGTACTGCCAAATCCTGCTACCGTGAACACGGGCGCAATCATCGCCGCCACTGCCTCCGCCAGACCCGTTTCCACCACCACCCGCGTCAACCCGAAGAACAGCACCATCATAAAGAGCAGATACACCCATGTCGCCCAGTAAGGCAGTCCCGACCACCATATCCAAACGCTCATCGCCAGCAAACCCAGCACCGTACCCCAGAAGGCCACAGGGTAGCTGAGTACCTCACCGCTGTCATCCACGTCCTTGCCCCTGCCGATGGATTTACGGAAGACATCCGACAGGTGTGAACGCGCCGCCCACAACCCTGTTACCACCAACATCAGCATGGCCCCCATGCCCAGATATTTGTAAGGAATGTAGGGTGTGCCGTATGCGCCGCCCAGGTCCTCGCGGATTTCCACCCCATAGATGTTCAGGTAGCCGCGCACCACCATGAACAGCAGGTTGAAAAACCAGAGGCTGAACAGCGCATCCAGATTTGCCAGATAAAAGAAGCCCAGCATGGGGAAGCTGAAGCGGAAGCTCCAGCTGACCGTCTCGCGGAAGAGGGGCACATAAACGTTGAGTTTGGGAGCAGGCACGGAAGGCGCGTAGTTATGCAGGGCAATGAGGCTACCCACCGCGAACGGCAACGCGAACCCCAGCCAAAACAACTTTTTGCGCAGCAGGGGGTCCTGCTCGTTGACCACCTCCAAAGGCAGCTGGGTGACGGGGAAAGCCAGACGCTCGCGGTCCATCCACTGGCGGCGAAAGATGACCATGATGGCAATCATCACAAAATATAGCGCGAGGATGAGGGGCATCCACGCCAGCAATGGCGGCAGCCACACCTCCCACGGCACCGTTGCACCCGGCTTACCCTCAAAGAAGAGCCTTACCGCCTCCTTGTCGCGCGGCACGAGGAGAGGATGCAGATGGGGATGTATCAGGCGGTCCCAGCCATTTGCCGGGTTCGCATAGTAGATAACCGCTGCCAGCACAGGCAGAATCTGCGCCGTCAAACCCAGAGTGGGGACGACACAGGCGGCAATCATCATCACATAGATGGTGATTAGCTCACCAGACTGCAGGGCGGTGCGCGGGCTCAGGCGTTTCCATAACCCGTTGATGATGACCACCAGCACAAAGAACCCAAAGATGGCTGCAGGGGTACTGTAGTCGAGGGTCATGTAGGAACCCTGGATGACATACAGCCCGTATGGGTCGAGCGCAGCGATAAGCAAAGAAGCCAGCAAACCGATGCCCACCGCTCGCCAACTGAGCGAGCGCACTCGTCTGTCGTGCTTCATGAAGAGCCAATATCCTCCTTGGAAAAATATTCTCAGAGCGTCAGCGAAGCGCCGTGGCGCTTCCACAGAGGTTCTTCGCTTCAATCCGTCGGTTTAGTGGACGCACCCTTTACTCCACCCGCACTTCCGTGTTACCGAAGCGCAAGACGTCGCCCACCCGTATCGCCTGCTGTAGCACAGGTTGCCCGTTAACGAAACTGCCGTTGCGCGAGCCTTCGTCGATGAGAACCCACTGCGTGCCCTGCCTCTCTAGCCGCGCGTGCCGGCGGCTGACAGTGGGGTCAAAGTCGATCTGCAGGTCGCGTCCCGGCTCTCTGCCGATGGTCACTACGTTGCCTTGCAAAGGGAACGCCATGCCCGCTTTCACGCCATTCACTATCACGAGTCGGCTGGGAAACGTTCCCATGGCGGGCTGCACTGTTGCACCGCTTAACGGTGGCGACGCCGCGGAGGGCGATGCCGCAGATATCGCCACCGGTGGCGCCGAGCCCGGCAACACGCTGCACGCGCACTGCCCTGTAATCGGGTCCTTGCGCTCACCGCAATACGGGCACAGGTAGTCGGGCAGGGGCGGGCGCGAGGAGGGCTTCTCCACCCTCTCCATCGCCTCTCGCACCAGCGAGCGCGTCGCTTTCTCAAAGAACTGCAGGCGCATGGAGGCTATCTGGATGGTATCCCCATCCTTCAGCCATGCCTGCTGTACCAGCTGTCCGTTCAGCAGCGTGCCCGCGAGACTACCCAGGTCTTCGAGCAGGTGGCGGTTCTGTTGCTTGATAATGCGGGCGTGCTGCGGCGCGATTTGAGGGTCGCCAAAAAGGGGAATATCGGCGTACTCATCCCGTCCGATAATGCACACGGGTTTGTCCACCGGATACTCCCTGCCCTCGTTACGCCCCACAACCACGCGTACCCATGCCGCCTTGAACGCCTCCTGCACCAGCGCAATGAAGAAGCCGATGCTTGCGCCCAGTAACGGGAAGCCAACCGCCCGTCCCGGCCCGCCCACCTCCACTGGTCCTTCCGCTGACCCCGCGAGGTACAGTGGTGAGAAGAGAAGGGTGAATATCTGGAACGCAACGCCCCCCAGTGCGCCTCCGATGAAACCACCGACGGTGCTGTGCCACCATCGCTTTGCGGAGCCGGTAGTCGCCCCGACGGCTGCGCCGATGCCTGCGCCAAACAACATCCAGCCGAGAGTGCGGGGCACAATGTCGGTGATGAAGCCGAGGGGGGTGGGAGATCCGCCCATACCGGTGGGATTGCCCAGAAGGTTACTCAACGAGCCGTATACGAGGTTACCGATGAACAGGGCAATCGTCGTGCCAGGCAGACCGACGAACGCGGTCAGCAACCCTTTGCGCACTGCCTGACCCGGCAGTCCGCGCGTGAGGCTGTCCGCCATCCCCAACGCGAAGCCGTAGCACCCGCCCAAAATGACCGCCAGCCAGATGGTCTGTCGCGCGGCTGCAACCGGGTTGAGCATCACCGCCTGATGGTCGATGAGCGGTTCCTGTATCAAGAACCCTACGACCCCGCCTGCGCCTCCCAGTAATAACCCCAGCAGCAGCCTGCCAATCATCGCTTACACTTCCCATCGGAAGAAGGTTGCGCCAATCTGTATCTCGTCGCCCGGGCGCAGGGGTTGCTCGGTCACACGCACGCCGTTGACCCACGTGCCGTTGGAGGAGCCTTCGTCGCGAATCACCCAGCCATCGCCCTGCCTGAGAATACGTGCGTGTCGTCGGCTGACGGTGTTGTCCGTACCCAGGTGGATGGTGTTGCCCACCTCGCGCCCAATGGTGGCTTCCGCGCCGCTAATCTCGAAGATGTGCCCCCCGTACGCGCCTCGCGCACCCACCAGACGAGGCACTCCGGTCGCCACCGCGGTCGCAATGGGAGCGGCAACACCCGCTGCCGCAGGGGCTACCGAACATGCACACGCGCCCGTCACCGGGTCCACCGGCTGACCGCAGAAGGGGCAATGACCTTCGGGAACCTGCACCGCCGGTTTCTGAACAGGTTGGGCAGGCTGAGGAGCGGCAGCTTCCTGCGGCACGTCGATGCCCAGCTTCTTCAAGGCATCGGCTAGGCTGAGTTGCTTGCGCTTCCAGATACGGTAACCGCTGTAGAACAACCCCGCCAGCACCAGCAAGCCCAGCAGTGTGTTCCACACCGGTAAAGCCTTAGGTGAACGTGTTGGAGATGGAGCCGCAGGTTGCGCCTGCGAGGCTGGTTGAGGCGTGGTGGGTGCGGTATCCAGCACCGGTGCGCCACTGGAGATGACCATCGTCAGGGTTACCACGGGGTCGGCACGTTCGGCTTGAATCTCCGCCTCCTGTGAAGCGGTGAGGTTGTTGCCGTAGTTCACCAGTAGGCTTACCTTGCCCAGTTTCACCCGCTCCAGCGAGACGATTCCGTTTTGCGTGGGTTCCAGCAGGGCGGTGTGGATGGTGTTGCTGGCATCGGTGAGCATCACGAAGGCAGCGGCGACGGGTTTGTCTTCCGGCGTCTGCAAACGCACCTGCACGCGCATCGCGTACTGGAACCGGTCAGGGGTGACGGTGACGGTGGTATCGTTTGGTTTTAGCGTGACCAGAGCGAGGTTGCCATACTTGGTGTCGTACACGCCGACGCGCGCCCCTTCCAGTGTCTTGTCCGCAGTATCGGCGAACCGCTTTTTCAGTGAGGCGATGTCCAGCTCCACCTTGCCGCCTGTGCTCTCATTCGGCGGCAGGAACACCGTCTGACCGTTCGCCGATTCCAGCCACACCAGATACTTGCCCTCGCCGGGTACGTTCACCGTCACCTTATCGGGCAGCGCGTAGATCGCCGTTGCCATGAATGCCAAACATGTCAGCCATACAATACGCAGCATCTTCTCACCCTCCAGACTGCTCGATATGCATTATCGCCTCCGGCAGGCAGCGGATAATATCTCCTGCTATCAAGCCTGCCACTCCCCCCTTCTGCGCGGCAAGGTCGCCTGCCAGTCCATGCATATATACGCCTGCGGCTGCACTCCGCTCCGCATCCAGCCCCTGCGCCAGCAGCCCTGCTATCGCTCCGGTCAACACGTCGCCACTGCCGCCCGTTGCCATGCCTGCGTTGCCAGTGGGGTTCACCCAGATTCTGCCTTCGGGCGTGGCAATGACGGTGCGCGCTCCCTTCAGCACGACCACTGCCCCAAAACGGTGTGCCGCCTCCTGTGCTATCGCCAACCGGTTTGCCTGCACGGTCGCCGTATCGGTGTTCATCAGCCTCGCCATCTCGCCCGGGTGCGGCGTGAACACCAGTGGCGGGGGCGACTCGGGCAGGATGTCTGGCTCTTGCGCGATACAGTTCAGGGCATCGGCGTCGATGACGCAGGGAACCTGCGCGATTCTCAGCAACTTTCGTAACGCTTGGCGAGCCGGGGGATACGTGCCCCAACCAGGCCCGATGGCAAGCACGTTTGCCCGCTCCAGCAGGGGTGACATCGCATCGACCGACTCTGTGCTCAAACAGCCTTCTGGGGCATCTGGCAGGGGACGAACCATCGCCTCGCGCAGGGTAGCCGCCGCGGCTGCGTAGATACTCTGCGGAACCGCCACCGAACATAACCCCACGCCCACACGCAACGCGGCTTCCGCTGCCATCATCGGCGCGCCTGCCAAACCGACCGAACCTCCTACCACCAGCACGTGCCCGAACCGTCCTTTGTGCGTGTCGGCGGGACGCACCGGCAGCCACTGGCGCACCTGCTCACGCGTGACCAGACGGCGGTGGATGTCCGCCCGTTCCACCACTGCCACGGGGATGCCGATGTCAGCGACCACCACTTCGCCAGCGAACTCTGCGCCTGGGTATACTGCCAGCCCTACCTTCATCGCCCCGAAAGTGACCGTGAGCGTGGCGCGCATGGCGCAACCGCATACCGCTCCCGTGTCCGCGTCGATGCCCGAAGGCACGTCCAGTGCCACCACCGGCACAGGGCACTCGCCGAAAAAGCGTATCGTCTCGCCGACGAGACCCCGTACCTCGCCGGTGACGCCGATACCGAGCAGGGCATCCACCACGATGTCCCATCGGTTTGCCCAGATAGAGTGCAGGAGCTCCGCAGAGCGCAGAACATGCAGGGGCAAACCCAGCTTTTGCACGATGTGCAGGTTGGTAAGGGCATCACCCGTCACTTTCGCAGGGTCAGCGACCAGCACCACCTGAACCTCCGCGCCTCGCTGTGCGACGTGGCGGGCGACCACCATACCGTCGCCGCCGTTGTTGCCGCCGCCGCACAGCACCAGCACGCGCTTGCCCCGCCAGCTGCCGAACCGCCTCTCCGCATGTGTTACCACCTGCAGTCCCGCGTTCTCCATCAACAGCAAGCCGGGAATGCCGAACTCCTCGATAGTGCGGCGGTCCATCCGGCGCATCTCTTCCGCGGTCACCAGCACAGGCAACATCGGCTATCCCTCCTGACTTTGCGCGATGATGGTGCGCACCCGGTTCAGGTCTTCCTCGGTGTCGACGCCAATGGAGGTCTGCTCGACGCGCACCATGCGGATACGATAGCCGTTTTCCAGCACGCGCAGCTGCTCCAGCATCTCCATCTGCTCCAGTGGGGTCGGCTCCATTGCGGCGTAATGAAGCAGGAAATCACGTCGGTAAGCGTAGATGCCCAGGTGCTTGTAGACGATAGCGGGGGCGGCAGGGTCGCGCGGATAGGGAATGCGTGAGCGCGAAAAGTACAGCGCGTTGCCCCTGCGGTCGACCACCACTTTCACCACCGTCGGTTTGTCCTTCTCCTCCTCGGTAGCGGGGCACATCAGACTGCTCATCGTCAGAGTGGGGTCCTCCAGTAACGGGCGCGCTACCGCGTCGATGTTCTCTGGTGGCATCAGCGGTTCGTCTGCCTGAATGTTGACGATGATGTCCGCCGAGAGGTTTTGAGCTGCCTCCGCCAGTCGCTCGGTACCGGAGCGATGTTTGGGCGATGTCATCACCGCGATGCCGCCGAAGCCCCGCACGACCTCGGCGATTTGTTCATCGGGGGTGGCAACCATTACCTCGCTCAGCGTTTTCGCCTGTTTGGCGTTGTGCCACACCCACCATATCATGGGCTTACCCGCAATGTCCAGCAAGGGCTTGTTCGGCAGGCGCACCGCTGCCAGCCTCGCAGGGATGAGGCCTACCACTTCCATGCTGTTTGCCTTCCTCCTCTCTCTTTACAAGTTATTACTATTCGCCAGTCCCACAGGCGATTCCCCTGTGCGAATCCCCTGCCCATTGCCACCCCCCCTTCTCCTTGACATTTTCGGGGAGGCTGGTTATACTCTATCTGGTGCTACACGCCGGAGTGGCGGAATGGTAGACGCGCCCGCCTCAAAAGCGGGTGCCGAACAGGCGTGGGGGTTCGAGTCCCCCCTCCGGCACCATAGGTTGACCGTCCGATTCCGAAATATTTTGGGATATTGGAGATGCCCCGCGCTAACGGGGCAATTTTCTTGAGGTGAAACCTTGATTGACGCCGCGCTGCTGTTTTTTATCAACGTGCTGTGGGCGGCGGCGTACCCCATGGCGAAGTTTGCTATCAGCGGAGGCGTTCCCTCGGTGACCCTGGCATGGGCGCGGTGGGCTATCGCCATGTTGCTGTTGCCCCTGTTTGCTCGCTCTGTGCTGCGAGTATCACTGAGATTGCCTCGTTCCGACCTGTTTCGTGCGCTTGGGTTGGGCGCGCTGGCTCTGGGGCTGGTGCATATTCTGGTATTTGTCGGGCTGAAGTATACCACTGCCGTCGACGCCACATTGCTGCTGGCTGCAGAACCGCTGGTGATGGCGGTGATGTCGGTGCTGTTGCTGCGCGAAGGCATGTCCAGGCGGGCGGTGTGGGGGATGGTGCTGGGCTTTGCGGGCGCGTATTTGCTCATTAACCGCGGTTTGATACCTCCCCTGCACGACAGAGGCACCCTGATAGGCAACCTGCTGGTGGCATTATCGGTACTGGTGGAAGGCACGGGAACGGTGCTATCGCGAGGCTTAACGCGCCGATACAGCGGTATCGTGGTGTTGTTCTGGGAAAGCGTGGGCGCAACGATAGCTCTGGCGATACCAGCTTACCTGTTCTGGGCGGCTTCGCCTGCCGTTCCATCTCCTGCCGCGCTGGGAGCGGTGTTCTATCTGGGCATGGTGAACAGCGCGTTTTGCTATGCGGTATGGTTTGTGCTGATGGAGCGCCATCATGTGGGCAACATGGGCGTGTTCATCTTCGTGCAACCGGTGTTTGGCGCGTTAATGGGTGTGCTGTGGCTGAAGGAGCCGTTCGGTGTGTATACCGCCATTGGCTCCGCGATGGTGCTGAGCGGGGTGTGGCTGACAACGCGCCCCACCGTGGAAGAAAGAGCGCAGAGGTGCGCGACCGATGCCACTGCGCGTCGTTAAGTGCTCGGCGACCACAAACAAACCGAACGACTCAGAGCGTGCGGGGGTGACGCAGGCTGCAGTGCGCAGGTTTCCTTCACATCTCCAGCAGCCATTTGCATTCGGCTTCAAGCGGTGCTATACTGAGGCGGGGGAACTTTTGGGACGCCTGGTGCGTCTGGATACTCAGAAGGATGGTGAGGAACGATGAATCGCAAGGCAGCTCTCATCGGTGCGGGAGTGCTGGTGATACTGGTCGTCGGTATCCTGCTGGGACGTCACCTTTTCCCGATTACCCATCGCCAGGCAAGCGCGCCGCCCGGTGGCAACGTGCTGTTGGCGCCAGCCCCAATGCTGCCCGATGCGAACCTGCTTCGGGCGGAAGCCGAGGCACAGCCGCCCCCGCAGGAACCTCAAAAGCGTCCACCGGATGATATCATCGACTACTTGAAACACTTGCAGAGGATAGAGGCGCAGCGTCAGGCGATGCAGCGTGACCTGACCCCAGCGTTCAACGCCTTCGTGAACGCGATGGCGATGCGAGCCACCATGGACGAGCAGGAAATGCAGCAACGCATGGGCGCGGTACAGCAGGCTCCTCAGGATTACTCGCAGCGGTGGGCGCAGCTCAGCCAGATGTTCGAGTCGAAACCGCCACCGCCCGCTTGTCAGCCCCTGCATGAGGCATACCGGAAGATGCTGGCATCCACCATCGCCTACATGACCAAAATATATCTGGCTCTGCAACAGGCGCAGACCGACCCCAACGCCGCGCTGCAGGTGCTGTCGCAGATGCAGGGCACCGCTTCTACCGACGTGGACACCCAGATCCTGCAGGCGAACTATGAGCTTCAGCAGATTCTGGACAAATACGACCTGCGCCGCTACTTCCACGGCTTCGTGATTAGCGGAGACGGCGGGTTGAATCTGCGCAGTATCTTTGGGGGATAGCCAGCCATTATGTGGACACCAGAGCAGCTTCGAGCCATCCCGCAGCTTCTGTTGGAATGGTACAAGGTGAACGCGCGCCCCATGCCCTGGCACGATAATCCCGACCCCTATCACCTGCTGATAGCCGCCACCATGTTGCAGCAGACGCAGGTGGAGACCGTCTTACCGTATCTGGAAAGGTTCCTGCAGAGGTTTCCCACCGTTGCCGACCTGGCCCGAGCCAGTGAGGAAGAGGTGCTGCGCTACTGGTCGGGGCTGGGCTACTACAACCGCGCCCGCAGCCTGCGCCGTGCGGCACAACAGCTGTGCCGGCGGCATAACGGTACCGTTCCCTGTCGAGTAGATGCCCTGTTGCAGCTACCCGGCATCGGCGAGTACACCGCAGGAGCGGTGGTCAGCATCGCCTGCGGCAAACCGGAACCCGCGCTGGACGCCAACGGCTACCGTATCCTTGCCCGCCTGCTTGCTTTCGACCAGGACATCACGCGCATCCCCAGCCGCCGTCAGCTGACAGAAGCCTGTCGGCAAATCCTTCCTGAGCACGCACCCGGCGAGTTCAATCAGGCTTTAATGGACCTGGGCGCGCTGGTATGTACCGCTCGTGAGCCGCGCTGTTTGATATGTCCACTCGCCGGGCTATGCCGCGCTTTTCAGGAGGGGCGTCAGGCAAGCATTCCGATAAAGCCGACCCGTCGCCATCCCGTCAAAGTGCAGGATGTGTGTGTGGTGATAGAGCAGGGCGTGCGGTGGCTGATGGTCAAGCACACGGATGGGCGTTTGTGGCGTGGGCTTTGGGGTTTCCCCAGAGTGCGCGTGCAGGACGGGGAGTCTCTGGAGCAAGCCGCCCAGCGTGCGGCGGAAACCATCGGGTTGCAGTTGAATCATTGCGAGCCTGTCCTGGTGATCCGGCATGGGGTGATGCATTACTCGGTCACCCTGCACGTGATGCGCTGCACCCTGCGTGAAAAGGCGGTGGTAGATGATGAGGTGGCACGCTGGGTGCTACCCAAAGAAGCAAGGTCTCTCCCTGTTCCCTCGCCAGTGCGTCGTATCATCGAAAAGCTGTTCCGGGCGCAGAACGGGTAACAAAGACCGCCGCGGGATGCTTCCCGCGGCGGGTCGTGCGTCACTCCTCTTCACGCGCGAGCAGGATGCTAACCTTCCTCTTCACGCGCTGTAAAGCGTTATCGATGGATTTGGGGCGGCAACCCAGCACCCTCGACATCTCGCGATAGGACATCCCCTCCAGATAGCATTCGAGCACCCGCGCTTCCAAGTTACTCAGGTGCCCATCCAGCATCTCCAGAAGGTTGCGAGGCTGGCGCTGGTCCACCACGACGGCGGCTGGGTCGGCTACACTCTCATCGGGAATGATTTCCAGCAGAGTGGAGTCGTTATCGTCATCGTTCAGGGGGCGGTTCAGGGAGATGTACGCATTAAGCGGGGCATGCTTCTGGCGGGTCGCCATCTTCACGGCGGTGATAATCTGACGGGTGACGCACAGTTCAGCGAAGGGTCGGAACTTGGTCAACTTATCCTCACGGAAGTCGCGGATGGCTTTGAACAGTCCAATCATGCCTTCCTGCACCACATCTTCGTGGTCGGCTCCCATGAGGAAATAGGAACGTGCTTTGCTTTCCACCATACCGCGGTACTTCGCAAGCAGATGCTCTGTCGCTTGCTGGCTACCGCACTTCGCGTAGACGACGACCTCTTCGTCCTGCATGTTCTGGAAGCGCAGACTTCCGTCGTCATAGCGGGATGAAATCATCCTGCTTGCCTCCCGACAGTTCTGGTATGCTTTGACCGATTTGTATCTGGTTCAAGGTGAAGGGCATCATCTGCAAGGTAGTGTACTGTGCCACCTGCGATGCCCCCCGTAACCTTGCTTATAATCACTATAAACTAACTGTTCGCGTGTGTCAACAGGTTTTTGAACTTTTTTCGATTTTTTTCTCTCAGGATGAAGCGAATCGTTGCTTCGAAGGCGATATTATGCCCGAAAAATGGGCGCTGTCCGAGGTTGAACCCCAAGCCGCTGTCGTGCGTCATGAAAGATGGTTGATGGGCGGGCACGGTTTATCCCGCAGCCGGTTGCAGTGGGAAACAGCGGAGAGCGAGTTATGGCAAATTCGGGGACACAGGATTGTGTATCTACCAGTGCCTCTTCCCAACGGACGTCCTTCCAGTATGCGGACGGTGCAGAGGCGATTCTGTACGACATCTTCCAGAGTGAGCACTTCGACGAGCAGCATGCCTGGATGGAGTACAACTGGTGGCCGTTGTCTTATCATCTTTCTCCTGCCCGCGCCAACATTATCAACTGGGTACCGACGGTCAGGAGTGGGATCAACGTGCTGGAGGTAGGAGCTGGCTGTGGTGCGATCACCTCTTACCTCTGTCGTGTGCCTGCCGTGCGTCGCATTGTGGCGGTGGAGGGTGCGCCTCAACGCGCCGAGTTAATCCGCCTGCGGTGCCGACATGCTTCACACCTCGAAGTGGTCACTGCAAATATCGAGGACTATGAGCCTGCCGAGCCGTTCGACGTCATCCTGCTGATAGGCGTGCTGGAGTACGCGGGCAGGTATATCGGTCGCCCCGATGCGGCATCTCACCTGATTCGACTGCTGTGTCGCTGGCTGCAGCCCGATGGCAGGCTGGTGATTGCCATCGAAAACCCCATCGGGCACAAGTATCTGGCGGGTTACCGCGAAGACCACTACGGCGTGCCTTACGAAAGCGTTTCGGGCTACCCGGATTACAACGGTATCCGCACCTTCGACAAAGGTTTGCTGCATAGCAAGCTGCAGGATGCGGGGTTGCGCCATCAGCTCTGGTTCTACCCCTTCCCGGATTACAAAATGCCCGAGGTCATTCTTTCTGAGAGAAGCTTCAGTGAACCCGGCTTCGACTGGCTGACGCTGCTGAATCTGCCCACCGTAGACTACTCGATGCGCCAGCGACCTCTATTCAACGAGCGCGAGTTCCTGCGTATGGTCGCCAGAAACGCTCCGCCATCCGCCTTCATGAACTCCTTTCTGGTGATTGCTTCGCGCCAGCCCATGCCCGACACATGGGAGTCCATCCTGGCAGTGAAAGTGCGCAGTCAGTGTGCGCCTGCCTTCCGCCAGACCAAGTTCTTCCTCAAGGAGAACGACGGTATCCATGTGGAGACAGTACGCGGCGACTGGCTAAACCGTCCTGCACCGGTGCATTCACACAGCGATACCAGCGAGCCATACTATCAGCATCTGAAGAATATCGAGCATCTGTTCATCGACAGCCTGTGGCACAAACGCTATGCGGAGGCGGCTTCTGCCTTGCTTAGGTGGTACGCTACCCTTCTTTCGCGCGTCGCATCGGAAGGTTACTACCACTACAGTGAACAGTTCACCGCCTTTTGCACGCCGAGGATGGGACATGTGGCGTACACACCCGGCAACCAGTGGTTGCCACCAGATAGTCTGGACCTTACCCCGCGCAACTGCTTGCTTAACGAAGCCACTGGTGAGGTGACGCTGATTGACCTCGAATGGAACATCGGCGTTCCCCTGCCGCTGGACCTGGTGGTGGACCGGGGAATGCTGTACCTGATGCAAAAGGTAAGCGACTTTTTCGGTACCGACCTGCTCAACCGCCGGGGCGAGTGGAATTTGCCCCGTGTGCTTCTGAATCGCCTGCCCGCGCAGTTGCGGAAGGGTAAGGTCGCGGACATTCATCTTTTCGAGTACTGGTTCCAGCTGGCGATACTGCACGGTGACTTCGACTATTGCCTGTCGGAACAGGACCGTCGTGCTGCTGCCACCAGCGCAGGCTTGAGCCGTCGCAGCTGGTTCGCCCGTTTACTGCGTCGCCTCGGAGATGCGTCACGTTCGCCGGGTCTGTTTGGAGCCACTCTGCGTCGTCTGCGCAGGATAACAGGCTTGTAAAGGAACCCTCCTGCGCGAGGCGAATATATCTCCATCACAGACACAGGAGACCTTTCCCATGGACGACATTATTATCGCCTGCAACGTGTACAGCTACGGCAAATACCGTCAGCGGGCGTTTGAACACATGAAAGCCATCGGTATCCGTTACGCCGAGGTAAGCATAGGCAAGCCGGAGGACGCCGACGAGTGGCTCAGGCAGATAGAGCCGTACGACCTGCGCATCTCCAGTGTGATATGCCCCTGTGATGTCTCTTCGGATGAGGGCGCAGAGGGCTTTGCCAGCATCGCAGAAGCGGTGCAAAGGATGGGAGCGCCAATCGCCTTTGTGAGTGTGCACGCAGGGGAGATACCGCTGACCGATGTATACCGCCGCGTTCGCCGAATGGGCGACATCGCCGCGCAACTGGGCGTGAAAGTGGCAATGGAGACGCACCCCGACCTTATCACTAACGGCGATGTGGCATCGCAGACTATGCGGGCGATTGCCCATCCGAACGTGGGTATCAACTTCGACACCGCCAATATCTATTACTACAACGAAGGCACGGACTCGGTGACCGAGCTCCGCAAGGTGCTTGACCATGTATTCAGCGTGCATCTGAAAGACACCAACGGCAAGCCACGCACGTGGTACTTTCCCACGCTGGGGCAGGGTGTGGTGGACTTTCCTGAAATCTTCCGTCTGCTGCTGGATAGAGGCTTTCGTGGTCCGTTCACGATGGAGCTGGAAGGAATCGAGGGCGAAAACCTGACCGAAGAGCAACAGCTGCAGCGCGTGGCGCAATCCTTTGACTACGTGCGCGGTATTGTGGAACGGTGGCAGGCAAACCGTTGATACAGTATCTGAGCTTCGATCGCGTTGCTGACGACTACGACGCCACCCGCTTCTTGCCGGAGACGGTGCGCGAGGCGGTGGTGGAGCGGATGGTCTCCACAGCCTCTCTGGGCGGTGAGGACTGGTTTCTGGACGCAGGGGTGGGCACCGGGCGTTTCGCCCTGCCGATGGCGCGGCGTGGAGTGAACGTGCTGGGAGTGGACGTCGCCCGCAACATGATGCGCCGTCTCCTCCAGAAGCACCCTCCTGCCAACCTGTATGTGGCACGGGCGGACCTGAGACGGCTGCCCGTGCGATCGCGCTCCATCTCGGCGGTGCTGGTGGCACACGTATTGCACTTGATTGCGGACTGGCGGTGGGTGCTTCGGGAATGCCAGCGTGTGCTTCGCCAAGACGGTGTGTTATTCCTGCTTTACGAGAGCGGCAAGCGTTTTCCGGCGCGGGAGTACTATATCCAGCTGGCAGGCGAACGTGGACTGTTGCGCCCCACGCTGGGGGCACAGAGCACAGACGAAGTTCTGGAGTTTGTGCGAGATCTGGGTGGGGCAGTTACCCTTATTGAACACTCCTCCCTGCAGTGGCTGGCACGGCGCACCCATCGCGAGGTGCTGCACGAACTGGACAAACGCACCTATTCGCAGCTCTGGGACATTACCGATGAAGCACACCACGAGTTGATGGAACAGACCAGACGCTACGTCCGCGAGCAGTTCGGCAGCGAGGACGAGGTGTATACCACTGAAGCGTTCGTGAAGTTGTATGCAGTGCGGTTTTGAGGTCGCCTTGCGTGCATCATGAGCGACAGGATATACTAATGGTGGGATACTAACTGGAAGCTCCGCCGAAGAGGTAAAGACCACGATGCCGCAGCGAAACTTCAGCCCGCAGGTTGAGACAGCCGAAACACAGCACCCTGCGCTACGCCTGTACGTGGTACAGGAGCGTGAGCGCGCCTTTCTCATCTTTGTGAACCCTGATCCCGAGCTGGACAGTTACGTCGAGGAAGAGTTACGTGCCCTGTGTGATACAGCCGGTCTGGAGGTAGTAGGTGAGAGCCGCCAGCGACGCAACCGCCCCGACGCCGCTACCTTCATCGGCAGGGGAAAGGCGGAACTGCTCTTCCCGCAGGTGCGCGAGGTCAACGCCGACCTGGTCATCGTGGATGACGACCTGACGCCGTTACAGCAGCGCAATCTGGAAGACATCCTGCAGACTCGCGTGATAGACCGCACGGAGCTCATTTTACGCATCTTTGCACAGCGCGCCCACACCAGAGAAGGGAAGCTGCAGGTGGAGCTGGCGCAGCTGACCTACGAGCTGCCCCGCCTAATGAGCGTGTACACCAAGTTCGAACAGCAGGCGGGACATATCGGGGTGCGCGGCGGACCCGGCGAGACCAAACTGGAGCAGGATCGGCGCAAGGTGCGCGAGCGCATCGCGGACCTGCAGCGCGAGCTGGAGCAAGTCGCCCGCCAGCGCAGTCAGCAGCGGCAGGGCAGGCGCAGGCTACCATTCCCCTTCGGAGCGCTGGTCGGCTATACCAGTGCAGGCAAGTCCACCCTGCTGAACACCCTCTCGGGCGCGCATATCTACACCGACGAGCATCTCTTTGCCACGCTCGACCCCACCGTGCGCCGCATCGTATTGCCCGACGGTTGGGGCGTGTTGCTGTCGGATACCGTCGGTTTCATCCGCAACCTGCCCCACTCGCTGGTCGCCGCTTTCCGCGCCACTCTGGAGGAAGTGACGGAGGCGGATTTTCTCATCCACGTGGTGGATGCCAGTCACCCCCAGCTGGAGCTGCAAAGACAGGCTGTGATGAATGTGCTGGCGGAGCTGGGCGCACACAACAAGCCCATCATCACCGCATACAATAAGGCGGACCTTGTGAAAGATACCTATCGCCTGCGCCAGCTGGTGGCGGAAACGCCGAACGCCGTTTACATCTCCGCGCTGAAGGCGGAAGGCATCCCTGAGCTGATGAACCATATCCTCGCCACGTTGCGGTCGTTGCTGCAGCCGGTGAAGGTGCGTTTGCCCTACACGCAGAGCAACCTGCTGGCTCAGTGTTACGAACTGGGGCGTGTGCATAGCGCGGAGTATACTGCCGATGGCATTCTCGTGGAGGCAGAGGTCACCCACGATTTGGCGGAGATGCTCAAGCCCTATCGCCTGGAAGCCTGACTCCTGCCAGCCTGAGCAAACCAGTGTAACCAGTCTGCCTCCTGTGTCGTCATAAACAGTGGCATTCCAATTCCGGGAGAATACCATGAAACGCTGGAGACCCGCCTTTACGCTGGTGGAGCTGCTCGTCGTCATCGCCATCATCGCTTTGCTGGCGGCGATACTGTTCCCCGTGTTCGCACAGGTGCGGGCGAACGCACGACGCGCTTCCTGCATGAGCCAGCTGCGCCAAATCGGCATGGCGGCGCGGATGTATCTGCAGGACTACGAGGCGTTACCGCCGCGATTGAGCGCGCTCTATCCGGCATACCAGCCCTCCGCGCAGCTATTTATCTGTCCATCCGACTCGCAGCGAGGACAGCATCCGGGCAACCCTCGCCTGGAAGGCAACCTGTATCTGCCGACAGGCGTGAGCTACGACTACATCCCGAATTGGGGGATCGCGCATGAGCTGGGCTGGTGGCAACCCTTCCCCAGCTACGGCGAAGGCAAATGGGGAGAACAAACGCCGTTGGCAGACTGCAACTGGCACTGGGCGACCTTTTTCAAGGTGGAAAACCGCCGTGACACTCCACCACCGGGCGCGAGGGGATGGGTGTTAGTGCTACTGCAATCGGGCACGGTGAAAGCGGTGCCCCTGTCGGTGTATCCGGACAAGTTCAGCCCGGATGGAGGTAGCGGAATCTAGCCGTCGCGCCCGGTGCTGCCCAGCAAAGCCTCTTTGGCTTGCTCCGGCAGCTCGATAGGAACAAAGAAGGAAGCGGGATACAGGTACCCTTCTGGCTCAGAAGCGTCCTCATCCAGAATTCGGACGAGGTTCAGGGATTCTGCCTCTGCATCAGCCAACCGTCGGTAGACTTTACCTACAATCAGGCTGGCGTGATAGCCACCGTCGTTGATGCACAACACGAACTCGGTCATAGTATTACCCTCTTCATTTTGAACTCCCGTCGTCCAATACCATGCGCTTCATACCAGTGAATCTCCGCCTCTATCACCGTTCCATCAGCCAGATTAACCAGTGCAATGCCTTTCATCTTACGCCAGCGTCCCTTGCCGTAGGCGCGATTCAGCCGCTGTCTGATACGCAGGGACGCGCAGGCAGCGATTACCTCAATATGCCGGATTTCACCAACGATTTCAAATTGCGCTGGCTGTTCCTCACGCATTATTATACCCTGCCCAAGCGTACTGGCGTTAGTCTTCTGGACAAGCGTAAGGATATCCTTGCTTATCCGCTACGACGGCTAGTAACCTGCCCTGCCCTTCTCTGCCTACAGGACGCACTAGTTCCGTCTGCGAATAGATAGACTGATAACCATTCACGAGCAGGAGGTTCAGTCACTGTGAAACGGATACGTGTGGGAGCCATTGGCACGGGGGGTATCTTCCGCGGGGCGCATCTGCCTGCGTATCCCGACCTGCCCGCGTGCCAGCTCGTCGCGCTGTGCGATGTCTCGGCGGAGAGTCTGGCAGCTGCCGAGTCACGCATGAAAGAGCTTTACAAACAGAAGGCGAAGCAGGCGGAAGAGCGAGGTGACGTGGCAACTGCCGAACGCCTCAAGCAAGACCTCAAAGAGGTGAAGATGTATCAGGACGTGCAGGCGATGCTCCGTGAGGCACAGATGGACCTGGTAGACATCTGCACGCAGCCCAACCTGCACGCACCGATGGCGATTGCCGCGCTGGAAGCGGGCGTGCATGTGATGTGTGAGAAGCCGATGGCGCGCACCTGGCTGGAGTGTATGCGTGTGGTGGAGACCGTACAACGCGCGGGCAAACTCTACCAGCACAACGAGAACTGGCTGTGGGACCCCTTCTACTACACTGCCAAAAAGGTCATCGACGCCGGCTGGATTGGCGAGCCGGTCATGATGTTTCTGGCAACGGCGCATGGCGGTCCCGAGGGCAACCCCAACTTCTGGAACGCCGATACGGGCGGCGGTGGTTCCCTGTTGGACAACGGCATCCATGCCGTCGGCGCATCGTGGTATCTGTCGGGGCTGGACAAGCGCCCCACCACCGTCAAAGCCGCCGAGCCGATAGGCATTACCATCCGAATGCCGCAGCGTATCCTGTCGGGGCAGTTTCAGCCGGTGCGCGTGGAAGACGACGGGCACATCCTCATCCGCTTCGAACACCCGCAAACGGGCGCATGGAGCACGGCGCACGTGGAAGGCTCGTGGAGCCATCGCGACTCGCCCGACACGGTGATTATCGGCACGATGGGCACCATCCGGTTTACCCACGAGGACGACAGGCGCGTCGTGGTGGTGGAAGATGCTACCGGCGGATGTCGCCGTGTGGAGGCGACCGGTCCTACCTGGGAGTACTGGCCCTCCTCGTTCTACGGGGAGATACGCAACATGGTCGAGTGTGTGCGCAAAGGTGAACGCTCCATCAGCGATGAAAACTTCGGGGCGGAGTGCTCTGCCATTGTAGGAGCTGCATATCTCTCTCAAAAGCGGGGCAAGCGTGCGGTCACGCTGGCGGATTTCAAACGCTTTGCCAGCAGCATTGCCCGGCGGTACCCCGACTCGGCGGATGCGGAGCTGATCAGTCGTCTGTTGCCCTGAAAGATTTTTGCAAAAAACCTGTAAAAAGGAGCTAAAACGTCCGTTCTATCGCTTCGCCAGCACTTCGCGCTCGTAGCGACGCACCTCTTCCAGCCACGCTGCGCCAGCAGGCACGCCCTGCGTCTCGCAATGATAATCCCAGACTGCGCTGTAGGGCAGGGTCTTCAGCTCCTCCATCAGCGCGAGGCGAGCGGTGCGGTCGCCGGAGGCTTCCAGTTCCTTCAGGGTCTGCGAAGGCTCCAGCAGGGCAATCAACAGAGCCTTCAGCATCGCCCGCGTGCCGATCACCCAGGCGGCAACCCGGTTGATGCTGGCGTCGAAGTAATCCAGCCCGATGTGCACACGGTTCAGTGCCTCTCCGCGCACAATCTCCTCGGCGATGGAGCGTGTCTCGTCGTTCAGAATCACCACGTGGTCGCTGTCCCAGCGGATGCCGCGGCTGACGTGCAGCAGAATCTCCGGCAGGAACAGCAATACCGCCGAAATCTTGTCCGCAATCTGCTCGGTGGGGTGGAAGTGCCCCGTATCGATGCATATCAGCAGGTTGTGCTTGACTGCATAGGGCAGGTAGAACTCCCAGGAGCCGGCGACATACGACTCGGAGCCGATGCCGAACAGTTTGGACTCCACGGCGTCTTTGACGTACTGCCTGTCCAGCGGTTCCCTGTAGATGGCATCCAGCGACTCTTTCAGCCTCTGGCGCGGCGCCCATCGGTCGGCGGGCAGGTCCTTTTCGCCATCGGGTATCCACAGGTTATGGATACAGGCACTACCCTGCGCTTTGCCCATTGCCTCGGCGATTTTGCGGCAGGCGATGGCGTGTTCCACCCAGAACTGGCGGACTCCGCTATCTGCGCTTGCCAGCGTCCAGCCATCGCTTGCCAGAGGGTGTGCAAAGAAGGTGCCGTTAAAGTCCAGAGGGATGCCGTGCTGGGTAGACCAGTCTATCCAGCTCTGAAAATGTTTGGGTTGAAGCTGGTTGCGCTCCACCTTTTCGGGATAGTCCACGTAGAAGGCATGAAGGTTCAGCCGATGCCTGCCGGGGATGAGACTGTACGCCTTCAACAGGTCGGCGCGCAGTTCGTCGGGCGTGCGGGCTTTGCCGGGATAGTTGCCGGTGACCGCCAGTCCCCCGCCCAGCTCTCCTTCGGGGTTCTCGAAGCCGCCCACGTCGTCCCCCTGCCAGCAGTGGAGGGAGATAGAGATGCCTTTCATCTGCTCCAAGACGCGGTCGGTGTCGACTCCGTATGCGGCGTACACCTCTTTCGCGTGCTGATAATGATGCTCAATCGCCTTGCTGTCCAGTTTGGGCGTGGTCATCTTGGGTGCCTCCTTCGTTGTTCCATTTGCGGATAATGAATGGGACTTTATTCTGCACCGTGCGTACCAGTTCCTGAACCACTTCGACCTCCACCTGCATCTCGGCGGGCAGTTTCAGCGCAGCGTTATGCAGGATTTGCTGGCGGTCCTGCTCGTTGAACCCCTCGGCGGCCACGACGAGAATACGCACGCGATACGGCGATTCTTGAATCACCTGCATCCGCACCACATGCTCCACGTCGCGCGGGATGTGGTTGATGCCTATCAGGTGTGCCCCATCGGGCGACACGAGGTAGTCACCCTGTCTGCCGAGCACTCCGCCGAAGGGCTCCACCCCATAGCAAATCGCTTCGAGCTGAGATGCGGAAAGCCCTTTCGGGAGGCGACTCAGGTCTCCCGTGCGATAGCGAATCAGCGGCATTTTCAGGTTCCACAGATTGGTGCCCACGATTTCGTAGAGCACTGCGTCTTCCTCTTCCCCCGAAGGCAGCAGCTCCACAAAGGCGTAGCCTGCCAGAAAGCGGTACTCTTCCTCCCGAAAACTATATGCGAACGCCACCCGCTCCGCCTGCCCATAATAGTCTACGAGCTCTGCTCCCAGCACCTCCTGCGCCAGCCGCCGGGTTTGCGGCGTGAGTGTCTCGGAAGAGGTCACGACCAGAGGAATGTGCAGGCATCTGCCCGCCTCCTGCAGCAACCGGCACAGCGACTCCAGCGAGGTGGGATACGCCATCAAGCACTCGGGTGCAAACGCGGTCAGCGCGCTGTGGTAAGCCTCTATCGTCTGCGGGCTGAGATGATTCGAGGACATGACCATACGTTGCCCACCAGCCGCGAACTTCCAGAAAGGCGGCTGCCTGTCGGTGGGGTCTTTGATGTTCTCTCCTCGAAGTACCGCAGTACGGGCGGTGCGCGGGTTGATGCCCTTTGCCAGCATCAGGCGGTCAATGCTTGCCTGTTCCACGCATACCGAGTGGAATGAGCGATACAGCTTTAGGGGCAGACCGGTCGTGCCGCTGGTGCTGGCGGGGCTGCTGAGCCATACCGGTGGCAGCACGAACGCCAGAGGGTCATCGCGCACGAGCGATTTCTCCAGAAAAGGCCATGCGGCGATGTCTTTTCCTGCGCCCACCTGTCTTCCGTAGGGTGTCCGGGAAGCTGCTTGCAGCACCTTTTTCAGCCGCATTTCAGTGAATCGCCGTCTCTCTTCCAGCGTGGCGCCGTCGAGGTGATTCAGCACGCGCAGTGCGGCGGGATAAAACAGGGGATTACGCCGCAGCAGCGCGTCGCCGAGGGACATGCCTTTCAACTTTGCTGCGAGGCTCTTGACCACACTCATAGCTTGCACTCCGACAGGACAGCGCGATAGATGCCCTCGAGCTTCTCCCAGTAGCGGCGAATGTCCAGATGCTCGACGCTGGCTCGCGCGTTGGCTCCCATCTGCAGGCGCAGCGATTCATCCTCAATCAGCCTCCGCAAAGCGTTTGCCAACGCAGGAATATCCTCTGGTGGAACCAGAAAGCCGTTGAAGCCATCCTGCACCACTTCGGGGATGCCTCCCACCGGCGAGGTCACCACTGGAATGCCCCAGCTCATCGCCTCCAGAACGCTCATCGGCAAACCCTCGTTCAGGGACGGCAGTACGAAAACGTCCGCGTCGGCGAGAAGAGCATTGCGCTGTTCCGCGTTCACCCAGTCCAGTACGGTCACCTGCTGTTCCAGCCCGAGGGCACTGACTTCTCGCCGTACGCCTTCCACATCGCCGTCCCCTGCCAGCACTACGTGAGCCTTCTTCAGTATGCTATCGGGCAAGCAGTGTAGAGACTGCAACAAACGGAAAGCACCTTTGTTATGGTCCATCCGACCAAGGAAAAGTGCGGTGGTGTTGTCCCGATGCGCGCGGACAGGCAATCTTGCCGGTACCTCTACAGGGTTAGGTATGACCACAACTCGTTCGTCAGGGAGGTGGGAGATGGACAGATAGTATCGCTTCCATTCTTGCGACAACACGATGAGTCGCTTGCAACCCAGTAGCATGGCGACCACCCATCGCTGACGCGCAGCTGACAGCGCACCAAAAAACTTGCGAAACTCCCCGCCATGTGCATGCAAAATGTACGGTACGCGGAACGCCCGCGCGAGGCTCGCCAGAACAGACTTACGCCACGTGCTGGCGCGACTGGCAAAGTGGATGTGTATCAGGTCTGCGCGTCGCAGGAATAGAACCTCAAGAAAGCGCGCCAGCGCGAGGAGAAACACTGCTACCTTGACCCACACCCTGCCGTCGCGCATGGTGGCAATGTGCTGGATGCGCACATGGTCCGGAGCGTGCGCGAGAATCAAACGCTCTACTGCAGAGACCCCTCCCTTGACATCCAGCGCTGGACCCAGCATCACTACGCGGATGACTCGCTTCTCAGGAGCGCTCATACTTTTATTGTGCCACATTCCTCAGCGTGTCGCAAGCAGGCTGTGGTGCAAAGACGCCTTACGAAGCCTGATTCATCCATCCTTGCAGCACCTGACGTGCCCGCTGCACCAGTTGGGGCAGTGCCTCCTGAACCGGCTCTGAGAAACCGATGCGGAAATCGCAGGGGTTCAGCACCTCCATCGCTAAGATGCGGATGTGCTGAGGGAAAGGAATCTGCAGGCGGTGTGCCATCTCCATCACTTCCGGCAAGCCGGCATAATGCGGCGAGGGCGCCACCACCTTGCGGAAGTCCTCTGGCGAGAACTCTATCACCGTGCCGGGTGGATGGCGCCCTGTCACCACCGAGTCGATGAGCAATGCACGCTCGTAGCCCTCCATCAGCTCCAGCAACGCCAGCCCGGCTTCACCCGTCTCCACCACGTCCACCGAGCCGTCGACCTGCCCGGCAATCTGGCGTGCCGCTTCCAACCCCACGCCGTCATCGCCGAGCAGGTCGTTGCCTAAAGCCAGTACCAGAATGCGTGCGCTGCGCTCGTTCATCGCTTCTGCTGATGCACCACTTCACCGTGCGCGTTGTAGACGGTCAGTATCAGCGGCATCTGTCCGGGCAGGGAGTGCGTCGCGCAAGCATGACACGGGTCATACGCGCGGAACGCCATCTCCACCTTGTTCAGCAGTCCTTCAGACACTTCGCCGCCGTGAATCAACCCCTTTGCCGCCTTCTCCACGCTCATCGCCATCCGGGCAGAGTTGTTCTGCGTGGCGACGATGAGGTTCACCTTGCGCAGGATACCGTCTTCATTGGTCTCGTAGTGGTGGAACAGCGTGCCCCGTGGGGCTTCCACCACACCCACGCCCACCGTCGGGCTGGTGGTGGGGATGACGCGCAGGGTCTGGCTGGTGATTTCAGGGTCGTGGATGAGCTCCACGATACGCTCGGCGGCGTATACCATTTCAATCACGCGCGCCCAGTGATTTGCCAGCGTGTGGTGCACCGGCTTCTGCCCAAAGGTATTGAAGAACTGTTCGTAGGCTTTCTGCGCTTCGGGTGTCGCCATGCCGTCGGATGCGTTCAACCGCGCCAGCGGCGCCACCGAGTAGATGCCGCTCTCCGCGCCATCGGTGAAGCCCTTCCAGCCGATGCCCTTCAGGTAACAGAACTTGACATAGCTCCAGGGCTCCACGTGCTCGGCGATATAGTCCAGGTATGCCTGCGCGGCGAACTTGGCGTACTCTTTGCCCTCAGGCGAGACCACCCGCACCTTGCCGTCGTAGAAGTTCACGCGGTTTTTCTCATCCACCAGCCCCATGTAGTAGGTGCGGTGAGTGTAGGTGTCGGAGGTGATGAGACCCATGTAAGCCGAGTTCTTTAGCACCACATCGTGGAACACCTGTAGCGTGAACAATGCGAAATCGAGTGCCTCTTTCGCCAGTTGTTGAAACTGGGGCAGGTCTTCGGGGGCAATGCCCTTCGCGACACCCCCAGGCAACCCCAACACAGGATGCACGACCTTGCCGCCCAGGTAGGCGATCAACTCGCGCAGTCGACGGCGCGTGGCAATCACACGCTTGCCGATGTCTACCCCTACCGTTTGAATAACGCCCAGCACGTTGCGCATTTCCGGCAGGGCATCGGGTCCCACGATGAAGTCAGGACCGCCCAGCACGTACACGTGCAGTGCATGGTCTTCCAGCATGAAGGTATTGTACACCAGCTCGCGGATTTTGCGGGCGGGCGAAGGCGGCTCTACGCGGTACAGGTCATCCAGCGCTTTGGTTGCCGCCATGTGGTGCGCGGTTGGGCACACCCCGCAGATACGGCTGGTAATCTGGGGCATGTCTTCCGCCGGTCGTCCCAGCGAGAACACCTCGAAGCCGCGTAGTTCAGGCACCTGGAAGTAGGCTCTTTCCACTTCTCCCTGCTCGTTGAGGAAGATATCGATCTTACCGTGACCCTCCAGGCGGGTGATGGGGTCTACGGTGATACGTCGCCTCTGGACGTAATAGGCTTCATTCGCGCGGGTTTGCGCTTCGTTCCATACGGTCTGAATGCTCTCGTCCATTCTTCATCCCTCCTCAACGAGTCACTTTCGCGCGCAGTAAGGATTTCGCCAGTGAGTAGCGATAGAAGGTTCCCACCGGGTCCGCAATGCCGTCCAGTATCTTCTCGATATCCTCCGGTTCGCGGGCATTGACGGAGGATGCCAGTGAGGAGAGTATCTTCGCTCCCTGGTCCCGCACACGCGAGGTCGGCCCGAAACATCCCGTGCAGGGCATATTGCCGGAGATACACTGCGCCTCGCAACCCGAACGGGTGGCAGGCCCCATGCAGATAATGCCCTGTGCCAGAAAGCAGGTATTGGGGTCTATCTGCGTCCAGTGCGGGCGTTTGAACTCATTGATCTTCAGGTCGGTGGGTTTCGTCTCCTTACGCGGGCACTGGTCGCACAGCGCGGTATCGGGCGCCAGCACCGTACCTTTCGGCGGCAGGTTGCCCGAGAGCAGGGTCAACACCGCTTGCTTCAGCAGCTTGGGGGTGGGAGGACAACCGGGCAGGTAGTAGTCTACCTCTACCACCTGATCCAGGCTCCGCACCAGTCCCCGAAACTCCGGCAGGGTAACCGCCGTGCCGTTGTGCTGATGACGGGGCTGTGGGCGTACCCTTTGCTCATTGACCACCGATGGCGCTTCTTCGTAGACGTAGCGCAGGATTTGCTCTTTGCTGAACTGGTTGGCGAGGCTCGGAACGCCTCCCGTGTGGGCGCACGAGCCGTAAGCAATCAGGATCTGGCTCTTGCGGCGCAGCAGGTATGCCATTTCCTCCTGCTCGGAGGTGCGGATGGAGCCGTTGACCATCGTGGCAAGGATGGAGCCATCGGGCATCGCCTCGACGTCTTTGCGCTTGAAATCCATCGCCACGGGCCAGAAGACGATATCCACAGCCTGCGCGACCTCGAGGATGTCTTCGGCGAGGTCGACGATGGACTCCTCACACCCTCCACACGAGGCGCACCAGTAGAACGCGATTTTGGGTTTGTCAGGCATGGACTTCCACCTCCTCACTTTGCGCTTCCGCCTCCAGGGCTGCTAGTTCGGCATCCCACTCTTTGAACTTGCGGGTCAGCCGCAACGGACCCAGCGCGCGTACCTGGTCTACCATCTCGTTGATGGTCTTGCTCACCTTCTCGCCTTCGGAAGCGGCAATCCACTCGAGCCGCACGCGACCCTCTTCGATGCCCAGCTCTCGCAAAAGGCGTTTGAGCAAGAGGTAGCGGCGCAGGGTTTTATAGTTGCCTTCCACGTAGTGGCAGTCTCCTGGGTGGCATCCGCCGATCAGCACTCCGTCTGCACCGTGCGCGAAAGCATCCAGAACGAACTGCGGGTCTACACGCCCGGAACACATCACGCGGATGACGCGAACGTTCGGGTCGTAGCCCATCCGGGAGACGCCTGCCAGGTCTGCCGCAGTATAGGTACACCAGTTACAGAAGAAAGCCACGATCAAGGGTTCCCAATCTTTACTGGTGGAGAGCTTGTCGGTTGTTACCGGTTTGTCTTCCATGCTCATCCCTCCGTTTACTGGGCGTATGCCAGCACGCCCTCGATCTCGCTGAATATCTCTTCATCCTCGAACAGGTTCTGCTTGATGGAACCCGACGGACAGGCGGCGACGCAGGTGCCGCATCCCTTGCACAACACCTCGTTGATGAACGCTTTCTGCTTCCCGTCGTTGAAGGTGATAGCCTGATACGGGCACAGCGGGATGCAGCTCTTGCAGCCGGAGCACTCCTCTTCCACGATGTAAGCAGTGTTGGGCTCCAGTTCAAAGTAGCCTGTGTCTGCCAGTGCAATCGCTTCAGCAGCAGCGTAGCCTGCCTGCATCACGGTGTCGGGAATGTCTTTCGGACCATGGCAGACTCCGGCGATGAAGATACCATCGGTATAGGTGGGCGCGGGAGCCAGCTTGGGGTGCTTCTCCAGGAAGAACCCGTCCAGCGAGCAGCTGATGCCGAAAAGCCGCTGGACGTTCAAAGCGTCTGCCTGTGGCTCCAGTCCGACGGCAAGCACCACCATATCCAGCGGGATGCGCCGCACAAAGCCGGTGTTGGTGTCTTCTACCCTTGCTACCAGCTTGCCCTCTTCGGACGGGTCGAGTGCCCAGTCGGTGATTTCCGCCACGCGCCCGCGCACAAAGTGCACGCCCTCGTTGAGCACGCGCTGGTAGAACTCCTCGTAGCCTTTGCCCGCGGCGCGCATGTCGATGTAGAAGATGAACACCTCCGCACCCGTGTGCTCTTTGATGAGGTGTGCCAGCTTCAAGGAGGTCATGCAACACACGCGCGAGCACCAGCGGTTGGTGTTCTCATCACGCGAGCCCACACACAGGATAATTCCCACGCTCTTGGGCACGCGCCCGTCGCGAGTGACCACCTGCCCACCTGTAGGTCCCGAGGCATTGACCAGCCGCTCCACTTCCAGGGTGGTGTACACGTTCGGGTACTTGCCGTAGCCGTACTGAGGCATTCGGCGCGGGTCAAAGGTCTGGAAACCGGTGGCGATAATGATGGAGCCGACGTGTATCTCCTCGTAGCTCTCTTTCTGGTCAAAGTCAATGGCTCCTCGCTCCACGCAGGCTTCCAGACAGGATTTCTTGCATTTGCCTGTCTTCAGCTGGATGCACGCCTCAGGGTCGATAACCACGACCTTGGGGGTGGCTTGCGGGAAGGGGATGTATATCGGCTTGCGCTTGCTCAGCCCCATGTTGAACTCATCATCGAACTTCGGCTCCTTGAAGACGCAGGTGTCGATGCACTGCAAGCAGCCAACGCACAGGTCCTCGCGCACATAGCGCGGCTTGCGCTTCACCACCACCTTGTAGTCACCGACGGAGCCATCCACACTCACCACTTCCGAATACGTCCAGAGCGTGATGTTCGGATGCGCCTTCACCGCCGACATTTTGGGCGTGAGGATACACGCGGCGCAGTCCAGCGTGGGGAAGGTCTTGTCATACTGTGCCATGTGCCCACCGATGGTGGGTTCGCGTTCCACCAGGTAAACTTTCTTCCCCGAGTCGGCAACAGTCAGGGCGGCATGGATACCGGCGATACCTCCGCCCACCACCAGCACTTCGGAGTGGATAGGCACGCGCCGCTTTTCCAGCGGTTTGTGGAAGTACACGCGCCGAACCGCCGCACGCACCAGGTCCTTCGCCTTTTCGGTTGCTGCTTCGCGGTCACTATGCACCCACGAGTCATGCTCGCGGATGTTGACCATCTGCACGAAGAAGGGGTTCAGCCCGGCTCGCTCGGCGGCACCCCGGAAGGTGTTTTCATGCAGGGAGGGACTGCACGCTGCCACCACCACACGGTTGACATTCAGGTTGCGGATGTCCTCCTGCACCAGTTCCTGGCCGGGGTCAGAACACATGTACTTGTAGTCCCGTGCGACCACCACCCCCGGTAGCGTTGCGGCGTACTCCGCCACCGCCTTCACATCTACAGTATCGGCGATGTTTGCTCCGCAATGACAGACGTAAACCCCGATACGCACTTGGCCGTTTTTTTGCTCAGACATAGGTCTCTGCCTCCTTCTTCGCGGTGAACCACTGCTCGACGGGTTTCCTGCCCGAAATGGCGCGATGCAAGCCCAGCTCACGGAACTCGCCGCCCAGTGCCCAACCGACTACCTGAGTGAGATAAAGAATGGGCATGTCCATCGGTTCACCGGTTTGCTTGCGAATCTCCGCCTGATAGGCATCCAGATTGAACTGACAGAGCGGACAGATAGTGACGATGGCTTGCGCACCACGGCGCATCGCTTCTTTGAGCAGGATGTAGTTCAAGCGGACACCCACGTCATGGATGGTTCCGGTGTGAGAACCGCCACAACATTTTGTCTTGAGGCTGTAGTCTACCACCTCCACGCCTACTGCTCTGAGAATCTCATCCATGCGTGTGGGGTTGTGCGGGTCATCCACCTCACCGTAGGGGCGCACCGCCTGACAACCATAGTATGACGCCATCCGTACACCTTGCAGGCGACGAACGGTCAGTTCGCGCAATCGCTCGATGCCCACATCGTTATAAAGCACCTCCAGCGGATGCCTGACGCGCACCGAGTCGAGGCGCGGCAAGCCTGCCTGTTCGAGAAATCGCTCGGTCTCCTGAGCTATCTGCGGATAGTGTGCCACCAGTTCCTGGCTCTTGCGCAGGGTGAGATAACAGGCATTGCATGGAGCCAGCAGGTCTCTGGAACCTGTCCGGCGTGCCAGTGCCAGGTTTCTTGCCGCCAGCAACGTCGCGGAAGTTTCACTGACCGACATGTAAGTAGTGGCACCACAGCAGTTCCAGTCGGGCAGCTCCTGGATGGGTAGCTCCAGCAGACGGAAGGTGGTCAGCAAGCTTTCCTCGTAGGCGATACCGGTGCCCTTCAGTGAACAGCCGGGGTAATACAGGTACTTGGCAGAGGGTTCCATTTAGTCCACCTCCTTGGATGCGGCGGAGATGTACTGCAGTTCGTTCACCCGCTGGATCCGCTCCATGCGCAGGGATAGTCTGCCCGTGCGCCACAGGTCCCATCCTGTGCGCGCCATGGTGAGCAGGACAAACGGGTTCGAACGAAACGCCATGCGAAACACCACCCAGAACTCCGAGTTTCGCCCGCGCCGGCGTACCAGCTCGCAGAACTCCTGCGCCAGCACGGGGATGGGGAAACGCTTGGGGTAGAGGTTGCTCTGGATGGCTTCGCGCTTCAAGCGGTACATGATGTCGGTAATCTTGATGTTCTGAGGACACTCCACACTGCAGGCATAGCAACTGGCACACAGCCAGATGGTCTTGGAGCGCAGTACGTCGTCGCGGAAGCCCTCACGAACCATCGCCATAACCTGACGGGGTGTCAGGTCCATGTAGACAGAAAGAGGGCAGGTGCCTGAGCAGGTTCCACACTGAATACACAACAACAAGCGCTCACAGTTGGGATGTTTCGTGAATTTGTGTGCCCACTCGAGGTCTGCCTCCCTCTGGTAGCGTATCTGGCGTTCCACGGGAATTGCCTCCTTCTATCCGGGATGTCACGCATTCTGTGCCCACCAACTACTGTAATTTACTCTGTTTAATCTATCATGTATATTATATCGGCATATTTTTCATTGCGCAAGAAACTTTTTCCTGCACAAAGTGATGACACTTCAAAAAACCATGTATAACTAGACAAAATCGGTCTGAAGGGTTACTTACATTTGCAATAACCAATCACCGCCCATTCAAAATAACATCTCTCGTAAGTCTTTTTAAGGCAGTAAACAAATACAATATAGCTGAAGGTTTATATACGATGTCTCTAAAAGAATTTTGTAGCTTTTTTCACGAAATTTTTGTGGGTGCGCTTTCGGAACAGGAGCGCTTCCGCCCCGCGCCGAATCGCCATGCATATACGCTGTGCTTTGTAGCTGCGAAGAACGAGGGGCGGAAAGAGAGCGATGATGAACCGCTGTTGCCCACCATCTGGCTGACAACCCCCCATCCCCCCGGCGATACTCGCCTGTGGCGCGTGGCTCTACCGGTAGTTCGCACTGCAGAACGGGGAGCCTATAAACCCGTCCCCCCGGTACAGGAGGAATCCGACCTCGAGAAGCTGCACTACCCGCCCTACGAGGAGGTTCCTTCCCTCAAAAGCAAAATGCTGGAAGAGGCAGTGGAGCTGACTGGTGGCTTATTACCCATCAAGTTCCACAGCGACGAGCTGCACTATGGACCCATTGAGTGGGCGGTACGTCTGCGCGGGATGGACAACCTGTTGTATGATGTTATCGACCGCCCGCAGTTTGTTCATCGTCTGATGGACTTTATCACAGAGGGTATGGTGCGCTATCACCGGGCCAGGGAAGCGGCATGAGGCAGCGAATGGCACGGTGCACGTGCTGAAGCTATGCGACGTGGAAACGGTAGGGAACAACTGGCAAAGACTCAGGAAGTGGGCGGAACTGGCCCGAGAGATCGTGGAAAACTAAATCGTCCGCATCCAGAGTACTGCATCTCCGTTAAAGGGCGACTCCAGTTCCCGTCGCGCACCACCCTGCACTGTCTTTCCCTGTTTCACGGTTCCCTCTACCGGGTGAATCCACCGTATGGTGAGAGGTTTGCGGGTTACCGACAGATTGACCTCCACCTTGCGTGTTCCCGGCAGGAATATGACGTACTCTCTGCCTTCGTGTGTCAGACAGTAGCCGGTGGAGGCGAGCTCGGGGCGGGGGACCATCACTGCCATGTCCGTCTGCTCCGCGATCTGTCGGGTAAGCCCCATCGCCTTGCGCACAGATTCGGCTCCCGGAATGTCGCCACGTGCGTCTCCCGTCAGTGCGGCGATGCGGTCCATACAAATGGGATTATGTCCTCTGAGGAAGCTCTTCCATACCCAGAGGTAGTCGCCACCCTCTCCCCAGAGGTGGTCGGTGTCCAGAATCGAGACCTTTCGCCCATCGGCAACGCGCGGGCTCGAAAGCAGGTCTCTCCACTCGCTTGCGCCGGGTGAGAACCATTCCGCAGGGCTGCTCAGCATACTGTCATTGCTCTCTCCGCCGTGACCGGTTAATCCCACTGGGTGCTGCAGAGGCTTTGTCTGCTCGTATTCGTGGATGAAATTCACCATAAACCAGTCCCACTCGCGCGTACCGCCTTCATTGATAATCTCATACAGCACATTGTCGAACTCATTCGACCCGACTTGACAGCAGAGGCAGAAACATGTTACCATAAAATCGCAAGGCGCCCTCGTAGCTCAGTGGACAGAGCGCCTCCGTCCTAAGGAGGGCGTCGGGGGTTCGAATCCCTCCGAGGGCGCCATCTTCATTTACTCCGCGTACATCGCCACCTTCGCTTTCTGGAAAGTTGCGCCAGGCGGAGGCAATCGCTTGATTGCCTCGTCGTAGTTCACGATGTACTCCCACCAGTTGTTGTAAAAGCCATCGGTGACGCCCGGAGCCTTTGGAATGCGCTCCATCCACCACTTGTGATGGCGCACAATGGCAGGCACACCCGGCAGTGAACCCCAGTCCTTGTTGCTCATCAGCTTCTTCTTGCGCGGCAGGTGCGGATAGGTCAACCAGTCGTCCGCATAGCTCCAGACAGGGGTGGGATTATCCCAGTCGTAGTCACTGCGGGAGTTGGGGGCGTAATGCACACTGCCCACCTCCGACTCGCCGGGGAAATCTTTGTCCACGCGGGTAAAGCGGTTCCAGATGTTATCGCCGTTGCGCTTGTGGTCCCAGATGCCCTTGCCCACCGTCAGCGATAGTACGCTCTCGATGCGGTGGCAGTAGCTCTCCAGCATCTCGCCTTCACCGCGCTCGTAGTTCCAGCCCATAATCCACAGCGTCTTGCCCACGTCGGGAATGTCGTAGGGTCGGTAGAACCACGGATTGTCGGTCTGGTAGGGGATGCGGTCGCCGGGTGTCTTCCAGTGGAACTCATCCCAGTCGAAATAGGGTGCGCCCCACAACCAGATTTCGCTCACGTTCTTGCTGCGGATTTTGCGGTACAGGTCAAACTGGTCAAACATGCGTTTGAAGCTGGTCATGCCGGGCACGTGTTTATTGCGGTCTTTCTCCCACACCTCCAGGAACTGCCCTTCCGTGTAGGTGAAACCGGTGCGCTTGGTCGGGAAGCCATCGTACTCTATCATTTCCACCACGCGATAGTTGACGTAACCGCCGCTGGTTTCACGGGCGTCATCGATCATCGCTTGCGTGAGTTTGCGGGGGTCATGCCACTTCATGTACTGCGTCAGCTTCTGGTTGCCGCGCGTGCGTAGCACGGGGTCGTAGATAATCACTATCACGTGGAACGTTTTCGGTCGTACTTTGGGCTGACTCTTCTGAAACACTATCGGATACCTCCTCCTGTCGCGATGCGAGAGAACCCTACTTCATTATAACGGAGTTTCCCCGACAGGGGGTAGCAAACAGCCTGTAAAACCTGTTATAATGCACCGGAGACGCACAGCGGCGGTGCAGATGAACATCTTTCCTCTCGCAGGGAACGAGCCCGTGTCTTTTGCAAACTGCCGTACCGGTTGCCTCCGCACCTGTGCCTTTCCGTAGCTGAACCCCGGAGAGGGAGGAACCAGTAATGAGAACTGAAGAAACGCTGGCTCGGATGGTTTTGGAGCAGGCGCCGGAGGCTATACTGATAACCACTGCCGACCGGAACCCACCCGGTCCCACCATTGTATACGTCAACCCCGCTTTCACCCGTTTGACCGGCTACTCTTTGGAGGAGGTCGTGGGGCGCAGTCCACAGATTCTGGAGGGACCAAATACACAGCGTTCCCTGCTTGACGAACTGGAAGCAATCGCGTCGGAGGGAAGAACCTTCACCTGGCGCGCCGTCCACTACCGCAAGGGAGGCGAAGAGTTCCTCACGGAAGCTTCCATCTCCCCCCTGCGCGATGCGTCTGGACAGGTAACACATTACATTGTGCTTTTGCGAGATGTGACCGAGCAGTGCAGGGCGGAAGAGGCTCTGAAACAGAACGAGCGCTTGTTGCAGCACATCTGGGACGCGTTACCGGCGGTGTTGTTCATCTACAGCCTCGAGCAGGGACGGCTGGTCTACGCGAGTCGCGAGTCGCTGGCGATTACAGGATACCTGCCGGGAGAGCTAACCGGTGGCCAGATGTTGGTGGAAGAGATGCTCCACCCTGATGACCGTCCCCTTGTGCGGGAAGAGATGAGAAAACTGCGGAATGCCGCTGAGGGGTTCATGGTGGAGGTGGAGTGCCGCATCCAGCACCAGACAGGCGACTGGAAGTGGATCTTGCTGCGCACCACCGTTTTTGACAGATTCCCCGACGGCAGCGCGAAGCAGCTGCTGGGTGTGGCGTTCGATGTGACCGAATCACGGCGACTGCGCGAGCAGCTGATACAGTCCTCCAAACTCGAAAGCCTGGGCAAGCTGGCGGGAGGCGTCGCACACGATTTCAACAACCTGCTGACCGTTATCCAGAGCTATGCCGAGATGGCACAATCTGCTCTGTCCGATGAGCATCCAGCGTATTCACACGTCGAGCAAATCCTCAAAGTCTCGGAACAGGCGAGCAACCTCACCAACCAGATGCTGGCTTTCGCCCGGCGGCGCATCATCTCCCCGCGGGTGTTCAATGTGAACGAACTGGTGCGTGAAGCGGAAACGTTCCTGCAACGCCTGCTTCCTGAGAATATCCGTTTGGAGATGGTGTTGCAGCCGGAACTGTGGCATGTCTATGCGGACCCTACCCAGATAGAACAGGTGCTGTTGAATCTGGCAATTAACGCGCGGGATGCCATGCCCGAGGGCGGCGTGTTAACCGTCGAGACGGCGAATGTCACCCTGGACGAGGCGTACACTGCCCGCCACGCGGAGGTGCAGGCAGGCGAGTACGTGCTGCTGGCGGTTAGCGACACCGGCATCGGCATGGACGAGCGCACCCTTGCCCGCCTGTTCGAGCCCTTTTTCACCACGAAAGAGACCGGCAAGGGAACTGGGCTGGGGTTGTCCACCTGTTACGGGATTGTCAAACAGGCGGGGGGCAGTATCTGGGTATACAGCGAGCCGGGTAAAGGCACCACTTTCAAGGTCTATCTGCCGCGCACGCAGGAAGCTGCGGCAGGATTGCCCGAACGCCCCATGCGCAGGAGAGTCATCGGTGGTCACGAAACCGTTCTGGTGGTGGAAGATAACGATGCCGTGCGGGATGTCGCGGTGGCGGCTCTGGAGGCACAGGGGTATCGCGTGCTGCAAGCCGCGAACGGTGCGGATGCACTGCGACTGGCGGAAAGCCTGGAAGAGCCTGTCCATCTCCTGTTAACCGATGTGGTGATGCCTGGAATGAGCGGCGCGGCGCTGGCTCAACAGCTGCAGGTGCGATACCCATATCTGAAGGTGCTATACACCTCCGGCTACACCCAGAACGTGATTGTGCATCACGGGGTGCTGGAGGAAGGCATCGCCTTCTTGCCGAAGCCGTATCGCCCCGCCGACCTTGCCCATCGGGTGCGCGAGGTACTGGATTCTGCATAACAGGAGGGGACTATGCCGGAGTTCCGCTACCTGTGGGCACAGGCATTAACCCGTTTTGACCAGGCAGACCGCGCGAGGGTACAGAACATCCGCCTTGCCGTCCAAAAGCTGGACGGCAGGGTTATCTTGCCGGGCGCCGTCTTTTCTTTTAATCAGGCGGTGGGTTCGCGTCAGGCGCCCGACGCTGGTTTCGAAGCGGCTCCGGTCTTCACAGACAAAGGGCGCGTGCGCGCGTTAGGAGGGGGCGTCTGTCAGGTATCCAGTACACTGTACGCTGCGGCGCTGCTGACCGACCTGCAGGTGATAGAGAGACATCCACATGCCATGCCCGTGCCCTATTTGGAGCCCGGTCTGGACGCAACGGTCAGCAGCGTTCTGGACCTTAAGGTGAAAAACCCCCATCCCTTCGCAGTGCAGATTCGCGCCAGCGTGGAGGAGCGGCGATTGCAGGTGGAGCTTTGGGGTGAAAAACCGCCGTCCACCCAGGTGCGCCTTTCACGCTATGCCAGCCGCTGTGTCCGTGACCGGATGCCCGCCTTGCAGGTAGCAGTGTGGCGTGTCTACCCAAACGGCCGCCGCGAGAAGATGTCGGAAGACGTGTACTACTTGGGAAGGTAGGGGCAACCACAGGGGGTTGCCCCTACGCGGTTACTTATCCTCTGGGCGGATGTCCATTTCCGTGCGGTCGGGGTAGTCCAAGCTTTTGGGATGCCCCCAGCGGCTCACGCAGTGAGGTTGACTTCGCTATCGGACTGCATCTTTACTGCCAGCACGCAGAGGTCATTCTCACACACGGCGCAAGGCTCACGGTTTGAGACGGGCAGGCAGGACACCGTCCCTTTCGTGCCCAACTGGATAACCACACAGATGCTGACACGAAGGGGGAACGGCAATGGCGCAACGCACCTGCACCTACGTGGTGCCCGGCTTTCATTCGGATGTGGTGTGGCTGGAGGACCAGCGCGATTACGCAGTGAGCCTGCTTGGGGATATGCACCAGAACCTGCAGATTCTGCGTGTGGACCCGCACTACGGCGTTTTTTTGCATGAGTTGACTTACCTGAAACCCTACTTAGACACACACCCTGAAGCGTTGCCCGAGGTGCGCCGCTGGATTCAGGAGGGGCGAATCGGCACGGGCGGCTCGCACAGCCAGCCCACCGAGACGGTCATCGGGGGCGAGGGAATCGTGCGCAACATCCTGTATGGACGCTGGTACCACGAGGGCGTGCTGGGCGACCAGCCGTGGATATACATGCCCTGGGACGTGTTCGGACACACGGCGCAGCTGGGACAGATTCTGCGTAAGTCGCGCTTTCGGGGATGCATCTGGAGCAAGGACATTCGCGGCGCGCTGGCGGTGTTCTGGCATCTCGCACTGGACGGCGAGCCGCTGTTGTTCAAACGCATGGGCTACTGGTTTCCCAGCAGCGACCCCGATACCTTCCTGAAAGCGGTAGACGAGTTCTTCCGAGAGATGCACTCTCTGGGCTTCACCGCCGACTGCCGTCTGGACTGCGTGGACTTCAAACCGCCCACCGCCTGGATTGCTGGACGTTGCAACGAGCTGGCGCGGCGTGAACACGCCGTCCTCATCAGCGGCATCGGACATGAGCAGTGGTTCGAACACGCCTTCCGCCAGCATGAGGAGCGCACCGTCTCCATACCCGTCACCGCCCGCGATTATGAGTGGCACCATCAGGGCACGGGGCTGTCGCGCATCGAACTGAAAATCGCCAACCGTCTGGCGGAACAGAGCATGCAGCAGGCGGAGTTCTTTGCGACCGTTGCCCACCTGCTGGGGGCGGAATATCCCGACAAGGCGCTGGACAAGGCGTGGCGGCAAATCCTGTTCAACCAGCATCACGATGGCATCGCGGGGCCGTCCTGCGACCGCGCTTTTCTGGACATGATGGCGGGCTTCCGCGAGGCGCTGGAGCTGGCGCACGACGTGCGCACCCGCAGCCTGCGCTACATCTGCGACCAGACCGACACCGCCTACACCGCCCCGCCGCCCACGGTCATCGCGCTGCAGGTGCATAACGCGCTGAACTGGAGCCGCACCGACGCCGTGCGGGTGACCCTGCGCTTCCCCAAACCGGTCAGCGGATTCCGCATCGAGGACTCGCAGGGCAACAGCGTGCCCTGCCAGCTGGAATCGCCCATCCCGTCGCGCCTGCCCCTGCGTGAGGCGGAGGTGACCCTGCTGGCGAAGGACATCCCGCCGATGGGTTTTCGCACCTACCGCGTGGTGGAGACCGATACCCTGCCTCCCGCGCCCCAGTTGATCCCCGGCTACACTATCGAGAACGAGTACTTCCGCGTCACCGCCGACCCGCAGCTGGGAGGTGGACTGAGCAGTATCGTCGACAAGCTGGCGGAGCGCGAGGTGCTGAACCTGCAGGCAGGACCGGGCAATGAAATCGTCGCGCTGCTGGAGAAGGCAGACCGCGCGGAACCCGCCTGGGAGTGCTACACGCTGGGACCGAAGTGGTTCTCCCGCGACTACGCGGCAACGGTTCAGGCGTGGCAGGGACCCGTGCAATCGCGGCTGGTGATTCGCGGCGAGATGCGTTCCTGCGAGCGCGAGCAGGTGGTGACTTTAACGCAGGGCGTGCGTCGGATCGACTTCGCCACCCAGTTGCAACGATACCGCGGCGAGAACGAACTGTTCGTGGTGACCTTCCCTGTGAACGTGCAAAACGCGGAGCCGGTGTTCGAAGAGCGGTTCGGCGCCATCACCAAGCGCAAGAGCAAGGGCAAGCTGGACTTCCGCTTCCACCAGTGGCGCAACTACTCGGAGTGCGGCGCGCGGCACGCCTGCCAGTGGGTAGACCTGTCAGGCGCAGCATGGGTGCGCTTCACCGATGACCAGCAACGTCCGTTCGGCATGTGCCATTTGGTGACCTCGCACCATCCCGCCAGCGTGCAGGCGGCATACATCCTGCAACGTGCGCTGATTCGTAAGGGCATCCCCTGCACTCCCGTCTATGACGACTTCGACGCCCCACGCCGACTGCAGCTGCCGGTGGAAGATACCATCCTGCCTTTCCCGAACAATCCCAACGAAGACCTGTCGCTCGGCATGTCTTTCCGGGTACTTATCAGCCTGAACGGGGACAACACCATGCTGGCTGACCTGCTGCAACACCTGCCCAAAGCGCAAGCAGACCGCCTGCGGGCGATTCTTCAGGAAGAGCAGGGCATCGCGCTGGTGGAAGACCCCTTCATGCCCGACGGCTGGCAGCCGTTACCGGTGCTGGTGATTGCCGCGAAAGAAGAGGCTTCCTTGCAGGCGATGGTGCAGCAACTCGCGGCGCAGCTGGAAGAGACCGCCCGCATCGCCCTGCCGACCAGCGCGAATCTGGTGGAACGCCCCCTGCCCGCCGACGACTACGGTGTCGCGCTGGTGAACACCGGCAACGTGTTGAACTCGGTGGAGAACGACCACACGATGGTGCTGTTCCTGATGCACACCGCCGCGTGGGGAGGCACGCCGTGGGGGCAGCCCGACCGCCTGCCCTTCGTGTTCATCCCCGAACACAAAACACACCTCTTCCGCTACAGCCTGTATCCGCATCGGGGCAGCTGGCGCGAGGCGCAGGTGGCGAGAGTCGGCTGGGAGGTGAATAACCCGCTGCAGACGGTGCAGGGCATGTTGCACGGGGGTGCGCTGCCGCTGGACTACTCCTTCCTGCAGGCGGATGCCGCACACGCCGTACTCACCGCGTTGAAACCAGCAGACAACCCCACTGGACGCTTCGAATCGCACCCTGTGGATGCCGAAAGCAAGGGGATTATCGCGCGGCTATACGACCCGACTGGCTTTGGCGACACCGTCCACCTGCGCTGGCACACGGGTATCGAGAGCGCGCATCAGGCTAATCTGCTGGAGGAACCGTTGCAGTCGCTGGATGTGCAGCAGGATGCCGTGTCGTTCAGGCTGGACAGCTTCGCCATCGAGACCTTCCTGCTGAAGCCAAAACCGTTCACGCCAAAGGGCGGACGGCGCGTGCTGGGAGCCACCGCCGAACCGGTGCAACCCGTTTACGTGCGCTACTGGCAGCACAATCTGGGCGCAGATCCCATGGGATACCTGCCGGTGGCAGTGAGCCTGCGTGGTGAGGTGAAAACGGGCATCCACATCGCGCAGGGCGGTGTGACCATCAACACGCTGGAGGTTGGCGTGGTGAACAACCTGCGCGACCGCACCGCCACTGGGAGGGTGCGCCTCATCGTTCCTGAAGGCTGGCACACCGTGCCCGCCGAAATCCCCTTCGACCTGCCCGCCGGCGAGTCGCAGGTATGGAAAGTTTTGCTGTGCTTCAACACCCCGCGACGCACCGGGGTGGTGCGCGCGCAGCTGGAGTGGGACGGGCAGACTTACGAGGATGTGCTGGAGGTCGGACGTGAATATTTCCCCGAGTGGGACATGGACGTGGAACGCCATGCGCTGGTGGTGCGCCTGCGCAACGGCACGGACGACCTCATTCAGGGCGCGGTGCAGGTCATCACGCCGCTGGAGACCTGGGGCGATGCCGCAGGCATGTACCGCCTGACCGCCGGGGGGAAGCACACGCAGGGGTTCCGTCTGCACCCCGATGAGCGGGCAGAGATACGCTTCGAAGGCGAACCACCGCCCGGGCGTGGGTTCATCATCGTGAAGGTGATAGCGCATGGCAGGGTAGATTACCGGATGGTTTAGTTAGCGGGAGGCAGGCACCGCCTGTTTGAACCGGGCGAGGGCAAACTCCGGCTCTATACGCCTAGACTCAACTGTTAGCAGGCGCAAACGGATGGTTTCTACCTCTACCTGCACGAAACGTTCGCAGTTCACCTTTTCCTGTTCACTCAAGCGCCGGCGAAATGCGGTGAGCGACTCGCCGGGCTTGCTCAACCACAGTCCATGAAGACCGTCGATGGAGCCGAAGCGTGCCTTATCACACGCCCAGTGCTGTGTCACTTCGCGCGTTGCCTGCAGTCGCACCGCCTCACGCGGCAGCAAATCGACGAGGGCAAATGGGAAAAAGGGCGGAGAAACGTCTATCAGCGGCAGGTTCCCCCCTTGCGCAAACTCGTTAACGGTTACCGGCTGTCCGGAAAGCACCCGCAGCTGCGCCGCCGGAGGCAAAGCCATCAGCAACCGCCACAGTCCGACGGCTGTTCCCTCCGCATACAGCAGGTCCGAGATGTTGGCATAGACCACGGCGCGATAGTCGCCCTCACGCCCAAAGCGGTCGCATTCCTTGCTTGCCCATAAGCCCAGCGCGCGCCGCTGTATGGGGGTCAGCTGATACATCTCGCGCAGGCTCTGCACGCGCAGTCCGAACCACTCGCCGCTGTGCAGCCACCGGCGAATCTGAGAGGCGGGCACGTCACAGAGACGGTGCTCGTAGCGACGGCGTGCGGCAAAAATCAGAGTGTTCCCAGCCCTTCGAATGTCGTAAAGTGCTGGAGACAGGATGATTTGCAGCACCTCCTGCGCATTGCGTCCTGCGCCGGAAGGATACGTGAAGTGCATCGACAGCGGGTAGTACTCCGCCACCACATTCATGGGTACCATCACCGACAGACGGTGGATGGCCTGGGCAACCGTAAGATGTTTGGGAGGTGTGCCCTCCTCGGGCAGTGCGCGGCGCAACTCGTCCTGGCGCAGCACGGTGCGGATATCGGTGGTGTCATACCAGCGTGGGGAGCTGCTCTGCGGGTCGGGGGGAAGCAGGAGATTTGTTCGGTAGCTGCCCCCGCCACCGTTCCCTGCCCGATATCGGATACTCACATGCAGCTGGGAGTACCATGGTTGATACTGCCAGCGCACCAGCGCGACCTGTCCCTGCACGGCTCCGGACATGCTTGACGGCGAGGGAGAATCTGCTGTGAACAGATTTCGCCCTTCTCGACGCGCCGTTGTGCCTCGGCGAGCGCCTGGAGAAGCGCGCGCTCAAGAATCTGCACTCGCCGCTCGAACGACTCGCGCTCGCGCTGTGCCTGTGCCGGAGTCTGATAGATTTCGTAGGCAGGAGGTTGCCCCTCTTTGCCGGGCAACACGCGCCAGCTCAGGTCAAATGCGGCGGCAAGCGATGCCATCAGTTCCGCCAGCGGCAGGTTGTCTACACGCACCACCGTTCGCCACTGTGCTGTCCGCTGGCTGGCGCGCAAAGAGACGCCCGTTTGCCCGGAGAGGCGTTGGAGCAGGTCGGCAATAGGCGTTCCCAGTGCGGTGCAGGTGACCGGCTGGCGTAGCCGCGCGTCGGTGCTGAACTGCGGCAGCCGGTAGTCGTGCAGCGGGTCCCCCCTGCTGCGCTGCGCCGGCACGGGAGAAACCGGCAATGATACAGACCAGCAGTGCAATCCATCTCAGAGCGTGCATCGGTCGCCTCCTCACTTACGGGAGTAGTGCATATCCGTGCTGCCAGAGCAAGACGTTTTCCATCAGTGCCAGCACAAAGGTTTGCTCAAACTGGAAGTGTTCGAACGCCGCGCGGTACGTCTGCATTTCTGGATTGTTCCGCACCCGCTGAAGCCCTTCTCGCTCGCCCGGGTCTTTCAGAAAAGCCTCTGGAGGCGGTTCCTCGTATGGCGGGCGAACCGTTTTAAAGCGAGCGCGCGCCTCCTGCGCGTCGTCCCGATTCGGTTTCTCCTCAAGGCGGAATAGCTCCTTGCTGACCTCTTTAAGGGTGTATCCGCTAAACTCCAGGCGGGTAAAACGGTTCTCTTCCCAGCCTTCCACCGTGTGGAGCAGCGGTTTGCCCCGCCACTGCGTGTAGGTTTTCACAACACGCCGCGCAGGCAGGCGCAGCTGCGAGCGGGTGACGAAGTAAAAGAAGTTCTCAGGCTTGCCTGGCGGCGTGCCATAGCCCTGCATCACTCTCTGATGAAGAAAACCCTCTTTCACTATCGTGACCATTTGCTTTGGCACACCGCGCGAGTCCGCCTGTTGCAGCTTCGTCTGCCAGACCTGCCTGCCATGGTAGTCCAGTCCCTCTACGGCGGCAGGAACTGTCGCAGTGCCACTCCACCTTCCACGAACGTGGTGGGTGACATGGGGGTACGGACAAAGAACAGGCCTCTGGAGCTGCAGGTGAAAAGCGGCTGCCTTTTTCGGCTTTAGCGAAGATACCTGTTGCGCCAGCAGCCGATTGCTCGCACAGTATCGGTAGAACAGGTCTGAGTCGTTGACCGTGAAGTAGAAGTCGGTGTAAGGCACATAAGAGGATATAAGGTGATGATATATCCACTGGGGGGCGAGCTCGCTTTTGTACCGCTTGAACCAGAAGTGGTCGCCGTTGAGAATCAACAGGTAGCACAAATAGTCCTCGTCCTTGTCCTTTGCGTAGGGAGGGTTCGCGTGGTGCCCGGCGAAAACCGTGGATTGCCGTACCTCCGCACGCAGTGTCCCTTCGTCTCCTAGAAGAATCAGCCAGTTCCTCATGGCATGACGTGACCTGCCGTCTGGCTCGAACGCCATCTGCGTCACGCGGAAAGAAATCGCTTTCACGATTCACCTCCATCCCGATTTTTTACGGTTTGAATGGGGTGCTGATACAACCTATGCGCCCTGTTTGGTGGTCAAGCTGGCCACTTCGTTCACGACAACTGTGCGCAGTACTGGGGCTCACCCCCGCCCCCACAGCGCGTCAAGCAGGAGATTGCCCATGCATGGGGTTCGCCCTCAACTGGAGGGCGAACCTCCTCGTGCCCCGCCCGCGGGGAGGACTAGGGTGGGGGCGAAAAACGCGCAAAAAATGTCGTGCAGTGAGCCGCAGGCGGGGAGTCATTTTCGGCTCGACGGGAGCCTCTCCCTCCATGTGGGGCTAGGCCTTATTTGGATGGACAAATGGACTCGTACACCTCCAGCGTGCGCCTTGCGGATTCGCGCCATGAGAAGAGAGAGGCTTGCCGAAAACCGCGCTCGCGCATCTGCTGGCGTACCCACTCGTTGTTCAGCACCGTGTGTAATGCCTGCGCCCATACCACAGGGTCATGAGGGGAAAGAAGCATGCCTGCCTCCCCGACCACTTCGTGCATCACGGGGATGTCGCTTGCCAGAACGGGGCATCCACACTGCATCGCCTCCAGAGGCGGTAAACCGAACCCTTCGTACAGGCTGGGGTACATCAGCGCGTCGGCGGCGGAGTAAAAACAGGGCAGATGCTCGTCGGGCACGTAGCCGGTGAGGACGGTTCTATCCTGCACCCGCCAGCGGGCGATGGCTCTCTGCAGTTCCTCCATCCCCCAGCCCGGCTTGCCCACAATCACCAGGCGGTGCGGCAGTCTGCCTGGAACTACCGCCTGCGCGAAAGCCTGTACCGCCAGAGGCAGGTTCTTGCGCGGTTGCAGCACGCCCACCATCAGTACGAAAGGCGTCTGGAAACCGTAGTTTTCCTGAAGGATTTGTGTGGCGACGGCGCGTTCTACGGGACGCATTCGCTCGTCTGCCGCGTTGGGTATGGCTATCACCTTCTCTTCGGGCAGGCGATATATGCGCAGGATGTCCTGCCGACTGCTCTCGGAGACGGTAATCACCCGTGCGGCGCGGCGCATCGATGGGGGCACGGTCAGGTTTAACAGCAACCGGTGCTTCAGCGGGAAGCAGTGGGGCATCAGGCGAAAGGAGATGTCGTGCACGGTGGTCACTACAGGCATTCTCAGGCGGGCGGGCACCGTGTACTGCACGTGTGCAACATCGGCACTGTCAGCGTTCGCCGCGTCGGGGAACCGCTTCCAGCTCCACCATCGCGGGTTTCCGGCAGGGATCACCCTTTGCCTGAGGCGTTCATCGGCGGGGAGGAGGGGGTCGGTAATCGGTGTGTGCGTGTACAGCAGCATCTGGTGTTCGTGCTGCAGGGCGCATAGCCCGCGCACCAGTCCCAGCCAGTAGGTGCGGTCACCGGTGTAAGCTCCTGTTAAACACCGGGCGTCAATGGCGATGCGCATGGGCATACTCGTAAATGATTCCCCAGCGAAGCCCCCTCATACTGACAGCGATGGTCTGGGCGTGCAGGCACTGCATGGCCGTCGCGGCGATGAGCGCGCCTGCGTGCAACACGGGAGCGCGTTCCACCTCGATGCCCGGCAACTGCCGACGCTGAGCCAGAGGCAGGGCACACAGCCTTTCCGCCAGCGATTGCATCTGCGCCTGCGTGAGGGTGGCTCCATGAACCTGCTCCGGACGGTATTCCGTGTAGCCCGCATGGAGCGAGGCGAGGTTGACAAACGTGCCTCCCACACCGACAAGGTACTCGCCTTCCGCAAGGGGATTCTCCTGCTGGAGATGCTGGGCTACCGCCTCCTGCAGGGCGCGAATCTGTTCCGCGCTGGGCGGGTCGGAATGCAGATATGCCTCTGTCAGGCGCACCGCGCCGATGGGATAGCTGCGGCTATAGTGCAACACCCCGGAGCAACCCCGGCTGACCTCCGTGCTGCCTCCACCCACGTCCAGCATGGTCAGGCATCGGGACCTGGAGGCGAACACCGGGTCCGCCGCGACGCTCAGATAGCTCAAATACGCCTCTCGCTCGCCGGAGATGACTTCTACCGACAACCCCATCTGCTGGCACGCCTTCAGGAACTCCTTTGCGTTTTGTGCCTTGCGCAGCACCTCCGTGCCGACAGCGACAACCGTGTCTGCCTCATGCTGTCGGGCTTCTTCGAGCAGCTCCCGCAGGGCGCGCAGTGAGCGCTGCATGGGTTCTTCGCTCAGCCTGCCGGTGGCGTTCAAGCCTTCTCCCAATCGCGTGATGCGGCTGCGTTCACAGAGGGCGCGTATCTCGTTCTCCTGTACCTCCGCAACCGTCAACAGGATGGAGTTGGTGCCGATGTCGATGGCGGCAATCCGGGACATTTTGTTCTCCTTCCCTTCTGTGCTAGATGTATATTTTATACGTCTGCACGTCCATCACCGCGCCGAGGATGCTCCAGAGGCTGCCCATCGTGTAGTCACCCAGAATCAATCCGAGGAAGAAGGGTACAGCGATGTTGTGCGCGCGCATCCCGCCGTAGCGAATCAGCAATCCCTTAATGACCCACGCGATGAAGAAATTGAACCAGAAGTAGTCCATCGCATAGGAGACCGCCAGCGCATAGCCGGCAGGGTGCAGCGGCCACCACAGGAACACATTGCGCATCAGGCGCAGGAAGACCACGATGAAAAAGCCTCCCACCATATATCCGATGCGGGTGCTCTCGCGCTTCACGGGGGCGTTAATCCAGTTGGTCAGCCAGCCGAACGACTCCCAGCCCAGCCAGTCCTTGAACCCAACCGCCTTCGCGTCCGCGCCCGCGCGGTAGGTCACGTGCAGGTTCGCCCAGCAGGTCGCCACAAAGCCGAACAGCGTGGCGACCACAACCACCCATATCAGCTTACTGAGCGATTTCGGGTAGCTTTCGAACATCTTCATCGCTTCCAGCTGGTTGGGCATGGGGTGTGAGCGGTAGCCGCGGTTGAACCAGTAGAGGGTCTGGATGAGCGTCAGGTCGCGCGTGCCGATGTTCTGGGTGCCGAAAAGGGCGGTCATCATGCGGTTGGGGTTGACGAAGTAAATCTCGTGGGGCGTGCCCAGCTCGGCACGCACGCGGGTGATGGTGATGGCAAGCAGGAAGTAGATGCCGAAGAAGGTCACCCCTGCCCACAGTGACAGCCCCAGCTGTTGCGCGAAGACGATAATCACCAGCAGGCAGACCGCAATCAGCCCGAAAGCCCATCGGAAGCGTCGGCTCTCCTCGGGGTCGTCAGTGTTTTGCGCCCACGCCTGTCGCCAGGCGTTGACGAAGTAGCGCCGCGCTCCGTATATCACCACAATGCCCAGTGCAGTCCATGCGCCCGCCGCCTGCTCGGGGAAGAAGGGGAAGCCCACGTTGGTA